>ERZ1106950.228-NODE-228-length-66798-cov-9.123144_pt1 | contig 66798 bp, 87 predicted proteins | sample MGYA00403675_ERZ1106950 | MGnify/ENA primary metagenome ERZ1106950 (study PRJEB35170, sample SAMEA104062410) | human gut metagenome | biome: human gut; feature: human-associated habitat; material: faeces | place: Denmark | collected 2012-06-13 ... | reverse complement strand
TATCATAGAAGACCTAATGCTTAATAGCTATTTACAGAAAAACTTTCATACTCTCGCCAGAGAGTTACCATATGGTCTCTGATCCCTATGAAAAAATTCCCACCGACAAGGCTGCAGAGATATTGCTGCCAAATTTGTTATAGAAAGAAAGTACTTATGGAAAGGAACAGGAAAAATTCTTGTTTCTACAGGACATTTCCCCTGTTTTCTTTCCATAATACATTTATTACTTCTGTCCAAGACTTGTCAGCCAAGACAAAAGGTCATCGTTTTTTTGCCATGATGTTATTTCATTTGTTGAAATTCCTATGTCTGCTTTTTCAAAAGCTGCCCGTTTCATTTCTGCATCGGCTTTGGCATAAACCTCTGTTGTGGTGATATCAATGTGACCTAGAAAGTCACGGATATAATGCAGATCAACATTTGCCCTTAATAAGTGCATGGCTTTTGTGTGCCTCATGACATGAGGTGTTACCGATTCATTTGAAAGGTTCCCATCGGCCTGTAGTTCATTGGCATACTTTTTTAAGATATAAGTAACCCCAGGGCGGGTAAGGCGTTTTCCCTGATGATTACAGAATAAAGCCTGATCTGGGTTCCTTTGTGGATTTAATCCGTGTCTTTCCATATAACTTTTTAGAATTATTGCTGTCGGGTGCAGGATGGGGACTGTTCTCGTTTTCCTCCCTTTTCCCGTCAAGCGGATGACACTGGGTTCATCAAGTCTCACATCACGGACTGACAAATCAATCAACTCCTGAACCCTTGCACCGGTGTCATATAAAACACATAGCAGCGCGGCATCCCTCCTTCCATAGTTGGTAGTCTGATCCGGCCTGGATAAAAGGTTTTTTAGTGAATCTTCTGATAAATAATTAACCACAGCCTTTTCATGCTTTTTCATACGTATTGATAGGATTTTCTGGCATTGCAAGAGCATATCCGGTCTGTTAAGCTGGAGATACCGAAAAAAGGCATGTACTGCCGCCAGTCTCTGATTACGGGTAGAAATGGAATTGTGTCTCTTGTCCTCCAACCACGCCATAAATTCGTTGATGGTCTGGTCTGTCAGTCTGCTCAACTGTACTTTTTCCGGCGAACAGTTCTGCTCCTCTTCTAAATAGGTCAGAAGAAGACAGAACGTATCGCGGTAAGAGCGGATTGTATTGACACTTAAGTTTCTCTGACCTGCCAGATAATTAGTGAAATAGTCTGCCAGACTTCGGGCAAAATCAGTCGGTTTGTTCATCGGCTTCCACCCTTTCCGGCAGCAATCCTCCAAAAGCCGCTTCCATTTTTTCCAAAATTTCAGGATATAGTTCAGAAGTCAGATGAAGATATTTTGAAGTCCCCTTGTATGTTTTGTGCCCCATATATGTGGATAAAATCGGCAGGACCTCGGCGGGCCTCTTCCCTTCTTCAAGAAGTTTCTGGAGACTGTGGACTGCAAATGTATGTCTCAGGTCATGGAGGCGTGGCCCAACATTTCGCCCTCCGTATGAAATACCGCTGTTCCAGAGGATATCCCGGAAAGTTTTACGGATTGTAAAAATGTGATAGGAAAGACCGTCAGGCGCAGGAAAGAAATATCCTTCCGGACCAAATCCGGATAAAACGTATTCTTTGTAATCCATACACCGCTGGTATAAGTCCTGGTTTAACGGAATCAGGCGGTCCCTATAGTCCTTTGCATCGTGGATAAAAATAACGCCGTGTTCAAAATCAATATCGGAAACCTTCAGATTTAATGCCTCAGAAGCCCTGAGCCCGCAGCAATAAAGGAGGCGGAACAGCAAGGGAAGGATTAAATGACGCCGAATCGAGAAACAGGATGGCGAAAGGCTGTCAATCGTCTTAAATACACGTCTGATTTCGTCATGGCTAAAAATATAGGGGCTATGCTCATAGGTCCTCTTTGGAATCATACTGTTGGGATACAGATAGACCTCGCAACCATTCCGAGACATAAACATGGCAAGTTGCCGTATTAAGTTAACTTTAGAATGGGTCGTCTGTGGGCTATGGTTTGCCTGACGCTGTGTCCAGGCGAGTACGAGTTCTCTGGGCAGCCTGTCAATACAGTCATAGTTAAGCGAAAACCTGTCCAGATTTTTCAGTTCAAAGTATTCGCGCTCATATTTATAGCCGAGGCGGTGTTTCTCTTTCAGGAACCCAATGATCCATTGTGAAAGACTACTAATGAATTTATAATCTTTTTCTTTGATCTGCATTAGAGTACCTCCATTGATAACGTGCAGCTACGCAGCTGCTCGGTATCCACACGGAGATAGTTCGCAGTAGTCTCCACTCTTTGATGGCCGAGTATTTCAGAAATAACCGGAAGGGGTACTTCTCTTTTTAATAATTCGGTAGCCAGTGAATGGCGCAAGGTATGCATCCCATGGGATTTTTCTGGTGTAACCACAATCCCGGCTTTGTAAATGTAGTTGTTCAGCATCTGGTAGAGACGGTTGTTTTCATTAAAAGCATTGTACGGAACCCTGTGGCAAATAAAAATGTTAGGAACCGGCGATTCAGGCCGGCCATTCTTTAAATAATCAATGACAGCGTTGCCCACATCTTCAAACAGGGGCAGCGTCAGCGGCTGTTTGGTTTTAAACTGCACAAGCTCTATGCAGTTTTTCTCCCATTTAATGTTTTCATATTTCATATGTATGATATCCCTTACCCTCAGTCCCAGGCGGGCAACCATCAGTATGATGGCATAATCTCTTTTTCCAATTGGATTACCAATATCAACGCAGTTCAGAATTTTTTCCAAATCTTCAGGACTCCAGATGGAAGGAAGATGCTCCCTGGAGCGTAAGATGTTTGATTTAGGTATAAAAAGGGATAAATCCTTTTCATGATGTCCATTGAGGTACAGATAGCGGAAAAACTGCCTCAGCTCACTTAGCAGAGCGGCGACAGAACGGCCATGATAACTGGCAACGGTCGCAATAAATGGAGTGATATATTCCGGCTTAAGCAAACGGAAGGATTCTACTTGCTCCTGCTGGAGGAACTTAGTTAGACGCCGCAGCGTTCTGGCATAATCTGAGATGGTAGACGGCACATACCCATTTGTCTTTAAATGCTGAAAGAACAGATCCGTAATGGTACAAAATGGAGCAGGAATTGTCTCCGTATCCGTCCGGACCAGGCTCCAATGCTGTAAGCAGCCATCTTTATAAAACTGATAGAGCGTCTGAAAAGCTTCCCGCGCGGTGCGTTGATTGCGTGTAAGTTCTCCCTGTATTTCTTCAATCCCATAGACTTGTCTCAAAAAGTCATGCCAATCCTGTTGCTGGAAGTCTTCTTTCATGGAAAACTTAAGATAGCGTTTCCAGACTTCCCATCGATGGCGGATGGTGGAATCAGAATAATTGAGCTTACGTAGTTCATTTTCAGCTCCAAGCATAAGAGAATATAGTGCAGAGTCTGATTGATGATTGGGGTTGTTCATTTGTGTTTACCTCCGATATTTATGATAGGCTTAGCCTTCCATTTGAGTAAACACTACCCGCATTGTAAATTCAACCAGAATTATGGAAAGCAATAGACCAGAAAAGATTATAATTACTTGGTTTTTCTTAAAAACTTTCCATAACACATAACTTGTCATAAAGAATTTTATGGAAAGCTTTCCATAAGGAATATAAAGAAAACTCTTGACGGGATCGATTTATTACTGTCAGTGTGCGATGGGCGGAGAGTGTGAAGCGGAAGAATAACCGGGGAGTTTTTGAAAATTTTGTCTCTGATCCTAGTAAGAAGATTATTCTGAATAATGACAATGATGAGTAGCGTATGCTGTTTGAGAGTTGCACATTAAAAGGAAAAAGAATCTGCAATCCGATTGTGGATTGGCAGGACTCGGATGTGTGGGAATTGATACGCAGCGAGCGCCTGGAGATTAATCCGCTTTATGATATGGGATTCTACCGAGTCGGCTGTTTAGGATGCCCTATGGTAGGGAAGAACCGTTGGACGGAGTTTCGGCTATTCCCGACCTACCAGCGGGCATATATAAGATCCTTTGGAAAAATGCTTGATGTAATTCATGCTGGCGGGGGCAAGACAAAGTGGAAGATGGCGGAGGATGTTTTTTCGTGGTGGATGGAGGAGGAGACCATCAAGGGTCAGATGAGTTTGTTTGATATTACGGAATGGAAAAATGTAAATGAAACATAGAATTAGATAACAGGAGTTGCAGCAGTCAACCTTGGGGCATGGGAATTGACACCAGCTAGACTGTAAGGTTGAAGAAATATCTGTCCCTGCATGTATACGAAAGAAACACTGGAGCAGTATCATTTTATCGAGCAGAGGGTTTTAAGGTTCAACAGAGCATGACGGAAAAAGAGATAGGTGAGAAAGAATTCCTGATGGTCTACGGAGAATCGAAACAGACAGCAGTATCATAACAAAAACGTCCAGCTTTCATATGCTCGTCAAACGCAGACAAAGCACTGAGTATGAACTCCAACCAGTAGGAGGAGAATGGGTTTATAATGAGATGATATGAATTTATAAAGCTTTGTGGGAAAATAATCCATTCCATGTTATAATAACCTTAATATAGTTAAGTGGATTATATGCAAATCTAGTAGGTTTAAAAAGAGTAGTTTACTGGGCTACTCACCCTATATTTATGAAGGCGTTGTTTGGTAGCTTACTGTCCTCGAAGGAGATTTGCTTATTTCTATTTGACATTTACAAATCCTTTGTAGACCTTTAATTTTGCTTAGCAATTTGCTTTGGAGTAGCCCCTGATATATGTAGATATATGTTCCTAATGGTAGTCAAAGGACATTTGCGAATGCTACAAGAACAGGTTGTTAAAATGAATAAAAGATTATATTGAATCTGATGGTAGGCTTTAAGTTGAAATGGTACTATCAGAATATAATTATGTATGTATAGCTTTGCAATGGTGTAAGTGTTTTAAATCAATATTTATTGCTATTAAAAAGGTGGATGGAAGGAGTAAACTATGGCGAAATATACGGATGATGAGATACGTGGTATATCGAAAATAACTTGCAAGATTGCTGGTGAATATTTGGGGATATCATCAATGGCAGTAAGCATTGGTATGAGAAATGGTGTTTTGCCAATTGGTTTTGCCATTCATAATGAGGAGCGTGACAGAAGATACTCAGAAAGTTGGTCATATCATATTATTGCTGAACGGTTAATTGCATATAATCATGGAAAAATAAATGAAATCCAGGTTCAGAATATCGAAAAGAACCTGACCACAATAATTGAAAAGTTTGAAGAAATGAAACAAGACCTGCTTTTTATATTAAGCGAAGACGCAGAACCGAAGAAATAGAGCTGTTTGAGTACGCGTTTTCGCTGTCCAAGTATAAAGATGAAGAGAAAAAATACGAAGGGGGGAGGAGTTGGCATGAAAGGTAAGGAAGTGATTTCCTTAACGAGGCAACAGCTTTATGATGAAGTTTGGAAACAGTCACTTGTAAAGGTTGCCCAAAAATATAATCTACACTATGGACGGTTAATTAGCAGTTTAAAACAGGCGAACGTCCCATATCCTCCTTCTGGATATTGGACAAGAGTGGATTTTGGAAAAGATGTATCAACAGATTTAGTACCTTTATCAGGTGATGTAGATGTGTCTGTAGAGTTGACGCTGGCAGGTGCTGTAGTAACCAGAAAACGGAAGAAAAGCTTTGTAGAGGAAGAAAAAGTTGAAAAAGCAGTACAGCCAGAAGAGAGATGTATAGAAGCGATGGAGAGGCTTAAAGAGGAAGCGCCAACTGTGATACCATTTTCTACAAATTTAGATATACCGGATACGGTTTTATACTTTTTAACGGCTGATGAAAAAGCGAAGGTAATTGAAGCAATCAATAGTTTGGAAATTAAACAAAATGCTCACCTACATAAGAATTTAGTTGTATATAAGAGAGCAATAAAAGAGTATAAGGATTATCTCAAGGAACATAATTTCTCAGCAAGGAATCGAAATTATTATGATAGAGGAAAAACAGTTGAGCCACCTCGATTTATAAATGATGTTTCTGAGGATGGATTAAGCCGGGCTATTTTAATTATGGATGTCATATTTAAAACAGTAGAAAAACTGGGAGGAGAGGTGCAGCAAGACTTGTCTGTAAAGATACGACAAGATGTTGTGCATTTTAAGTTTGCAGAGGCCCAGGATAAGGTACCCCATGAAATAACAAAGCAGGAGGCAAAAGAATTACTGGAGTATAAAGAGGCCAAACGATATAAAAGATATGCAAGCGAACCTAAAATAAAAAAATACGATAATGTATACAATGGTAAGCTTCGTATTGTGTTTGACGACAGCTCGTATATTAAAGATAGTGTAGAGTTAAAATTAGAGGAGCACTTGGATGAAATAATAATTCGTCTTTATGAAATTTCCAATGTACACAGAATCGAACGGGAAAAGAGAGAAGAGCAGCATCGTTTATATTTGGAGGCGAAACTCCGTGAAGAGGAAGTGAAAGAAAGACGGCAGCAGGAAGCGGTAAAAACGCAGGCACTGGAGAATATAGCAAAAGATTATCGGATTGCTTGTGAGATTAGAAATTACATAACTGCAATACTAAATAAAGGAGAGCTGACCGAAGCTGATTTTGAATGGATTGAATGGGCGAAGAAGAAGGCTGATTGGTATGATCCAATTGTCGCTAGGGAAGATGAGTATTTGGGGAAAAGGGACCATTCACGGTCAGATGAAGATAAGATGATAATCAAGAAAAAACAGAGCAGTATTTATGGTTGGTAAATGTGTCAAATAGTATTTCTAAGGTTATCACCAAAGAAAGCCGCCCCGAAAAAGGACGGCTTTTATTATTCCCCGATTTTTGACGGGAGTTTCGGGTACAGCACCAGCTCAAAATTATCAAACGGGCCATTTCGCCCGGAGGGTTTTAACTTTGTGTATTCGACCTTTTCCAGCACCTCTTTGAGCATTTCATTTTTTGCTTGAATTGAGGGCAGCTCGTGATACACCTCAAGGAGCTTTTCGACCTTTGGGATAACATTGAGACGACTGGCAGCCCGTTCTTTGTCCTCCTCCACTGCAGCGGTGAGACTTTGAATATCGGCTTCGGTGCTGGTTATCCGTTCAGATAGCGACCGGGAACGCTCAAGGAAAGTGTCGGTATCATAGACACCCTGCTCCAAAAGGTCGTGAGTGCGGTCAAGCTGCTTGTGTAGAGTTTCCAGCTCGGAAACGGATTTGCGCAGAGCCTTTTGTTTGAGGTCGAGGAGAGCCTGCTCGTCCGCCGGGAGCTTATCAGACCATTCAAGGCGATAATCTTCCAGCCAAGAGGAAAGAGCCTGCAGCAGCCGCTCCTCAACGACCTCGTATTTTGAACCTACATTGTCGCAAAGGCGGTTATAGCACATAAGCATATCAAGCCGACCTTTGCGCAGGACGATACTGCGGCCACACTTGCCGCAGACGAGAAGCCCGGCAAGAGGATTTACAATAGCGTTCTTTTTCGGAACGGGCGGAGGCCCGGAACGCCGGAGCAGGTCTTGAGCCTTTTGAAAAACGTCCTCGTCTACGATTGCAGGGTGCAGGCCGTCCACGAAGATAACTTCGTCGGCAGGAGCTTTATAATGCTCCACCTCAACGGTATTGTTGATGATACGCTTTTTGGACTTGCATAGACCCCAGCGGATTTTGCCAATATAGACCGGGTTTTGCAAAATGCACTGTACCGTCCTATCGTTCCAGTATTGAGCGGAGGAGGGCGGAGCAACCCCCATTTGGTCGAGCCGTTTGCTGATTGTGTAAGTGCCGATTTGCCTTACGACACCGTTCTCGCCCTCCTCGCCGGAAGTATAGAGCCGGAAGATAAAGCGTACAATATCGGCTTGTTCCTCAACAGGGCGCAGCGTCCAGCCTTTATCACCTTTTATGCGGACACGTTCATACCCATAAGGCGTTACGCCGGACACCCATTTCCCCTCTTTGGCAGAGGCGTTACGGCCACGGACTAAGCGACGGTTGATAGTTTTATATTCACGCCGGGACATGAACAACCCGAACTCAAAATATTCCTCGTCAAACTCGTTGGCCGGGTCGTAGACCTTGAGCGGCGTTATTATTTTCGTGTTGGAATACTTGAAAGCCTGCGCCATAACGCCTTGGTCTATCGTATCACCACGGGCAAGACGTTCCACCTCAACGACAAGGACACCAGCCCACATACCGTCCTCAACCTCTTGGAGGAGGTGCTGGACGACAGGACGGGCAGCAATCGTCTCGCCGGAAACAATCTCCCGGTAAATCTGCGTTACATTGTAGCCGCCACGTTTGGCAACCTCAAGGAGGAGTTTTTCATGCCGGGCCAGCGTTTCACCCTCCCCACGAGCTTCGGCCTCCATATCGGCACGAGACTTACGCAGGTATAAACAATATTGCATTTTATTCACCTCCAAAAAGAAAGCCCCTCACTTGGAGGGGCGGAAGTCAACGTAAATTACGTTGCCGTCTTTCTTGATAATTCGTCGCTTGAACCCCTTTTGATGTTAAAGGCGACTTCCATATCGGCCTGCATAAGCCTGTCCAGTAAAGCAGCAGTTTCGTTCTTTAGCTGGCTTTGCAGAGCCATGAGGTCGGAAAGCGTCGCCGGGTCAGTAACAGCACCGCCGGAGGCTTCAATCGTTTTACGAATTTCAGCCCGGAGGGATTGCAAGGTATAGAGCAGTTCTTGGTATATTTCAAGACGCTCCGGGCGAGCAAGCTGCATATCCCGGTTGAGCAGCAGATAAAAGCTGTCAAGACACTTCGAGACAACGGGACGCAGGTGAGCAGGCAGAGACTTAAAATGCCGCTCGAAATTTACGGTATCGTTATAGAAAACGCTCTCGGTATGTGTACGACTATCGGAATAACCCAGCAGGTAATCGGTCGTCACACCGAAATACCCAGCCAGCAGGCAGACCGTTTCGAGGTCGGGTTCCTTACCCTCTGTTTCGTACCCGGACACGGTAGAACGCTTTTTCTGAATTACTTTAGCCATATCCTCTTGCGTGAGGCCACGCTCTTTGCGCAAGGATATGAGGCGGTTAGAGAATTTTTGCATGGGTAGCACCTCCAATATTTTATTATACAATTTTTGCCCCGTTTTGTGTAGTGGTTGCCCCTAAAATCGGCAAAAGTGACGGCGACCGCAATAAAATTTTTGAAAATGGTTGACATTGCCCCAAAAAGGGGCTATAATGTAGTATAGACACCCCGGAAAGGGACACCGAAGAAAGGAGCATGAGCATGAGAGCTAAGTTACAGCAGTTGCGAGAGGCGCAAGGCTACACCCAGCAGACATTCAGTGCTGCGGTCGGGACAAGCCGCAGCCACTACTCACAGATTGAGACAGGAGAGAAGCAGCCGTCGTTGCGGCTGGCTTTGAAAATCAAGCGAATGCTGGGCTATAATGGCGACGATATTTTTGACAATACAATGCCTGTCGGGAAAAGATAAATTTTTTTACCCTAAAACGCCCCAAAATGGGACAAGCAGGACAAAGGACAGCCAAAAGGCGTTGCGTTTAGCGTCAGCCCTCTTGTTTCAACCTGTAATAATTTTACCGCATAAGGAGGTGGAAATAAATGTCGAGGCAAGCTACAAAAGCCTGCGGAAATAGGTATTACGAAGCCCGTATGAGGGCGGCAAAGTACAACGAAAAGCTCTTGACAAGAGCAGGGGCTATTGACTACCTCCCCGGAGTTACGGAGGACAGCCTCAAGAAATACGAGCTGGACATCACGAGGCCGCCGAACATTGTCGTAGCACTTATGGCAGACGCATATAACGAGCCGGAGCTGCGAGCGTGGTACTGTGTGAATGAGTGTCCGCTGGGAAAGGATTGCAGGGAAATACCCGAAATGCCAGCGGAGCGAGCGTTGATAAGATTGCAAAACTCGGTCTACGAAATGGAACAGCTTACACGGCAGCTATCGCTCCTTATGGAGGACGGCACAGTGGAAGAAAGCGAGCAACCGCTCATACCGCAGTTAAGGGACAGGCTATTGGAGTTCCGCCGGAGGGCAGATGAAAACCTCGCTGTACTGGAACGGGCGGCGAGAAACGGAAAATTCGATTAAAGGAGGTGCGAACATGGTTGAGGCGAACGTCGTCAGAGATTTTCATATCGGCAACACCCGGATAAAGATAGCTGACAATTACTGCAAAAAGACAACCTGCGAAGTCCAAGAGATTTTGAAGCGTGTGGCAGAGCAGGCACAACGCCAATTTGTAGCAGCCGCCGCAACCGGGAATTATGGACAGTGAAAGAAGATTAAGAAAGCTGCCACCTATCGTGATAAGTGTCATAGCTGCCCTTGCTCTTTCAATCGCAGCAATTTCCTCGATAAGCCGGAATACCACAATGCAGGTAACCGCAGAGGGACACCCAAGAGAACAGACGCAGCAAGCTACTATCACGGTTACGCCAATTACAACGCAGACAACGGCAGCAGAGCCGGAGCCTACATACACCAGCACGATAAAGAGCCGTGATTGGGACGCAGAGGACAGCAAAATACTCCTCAAAATCGCAATGGCAGAGGCGGAGGGCGAAAGCACCGAGGGAAAAGCGTTGGTTATGCTGGTAGTCCTCAACCGGGTATGGAGCGACCAGTTCCCCGGAACGATTGAGGAGGTGGTATTTGAGCCGAAGCAGTTTTCCCCGGTAATGGAGGGCGGCAGGTACTACACGACAGAGCCGGACGAGGATTGTTACGAAGCGTTGGAAATGGTAATGCACGGCTGGGATGAAAGCTACGGAGCATTATATTTCGAGAGCTGTGAGGGAAGTAGCTGGCATAGCGAACACCTTGAATTTCTTTACCAAGTGGGTAACCACAAATTTTACAGATAGGAGGCAAAAGACATGACGAGAGCAGCAGCACGGCGCAGGAAAAAGCGCATACGGGAAGCACAGCGGATATTCGCATGGACGGTACTTTACCTGTTCGAGATTTTGCTGGCAGCAGCACCCACCGCAATTATAGCGGCGATAACCTTACCGCTTGCGTACTCGGAAAGAGGGCATTTTGCAATAGGCGGAGAATGGCTGATGATTTTACTTGTTTTCTGCGGCGCATATTTTCAGATACACAACTGGATTTGCGACAAGATTTTTGAGGAGGGATAGACCAATGGCATACTACAACATTTGCCCGGATTGCGGCAGCAACCTTGACCCCGGAGAAGCCTGCGACTGTAAGAAGCAGCGCACAGAGCCGGGAGAAAGAAAAGATTTTGATTTTGGAGGTGATATGGCCTATGGAAGAATTACGACAGCAGGCAGAGCATTACCTCGGTACGGAAATAGAGCCGTCAGAGTGGGATAAGGCAAAAGCCTACGCAGAGCGAAAGCTCAAGGGAATTATCGAGCGTGAGGGCGACGGGGACGGAGAGAGGCGAAAGTCGTACTATTTGGCACAGCTTATCGCCGAGACAGTCCGCTCCGACCGTTTTTCCCAATTCACAATCGCCCTTATGGAGTTATCAAAATTCGCTGACGAACAAATGGGGATAAAAAAAGGACAGCCCGTGTCCTAAAACACGAGCCGCCCATTACGCTGTATCCCTATTGTATCACAGAACTTTAGAAAATGCAATAGGAGGATTTTTCAAATGGATAACAAGAACGCATTACAGATTACGGCACAGTACCCGGCAGAGCGTTATAACCTGCTTGTGCCTATGCAGACGGTAGCGGAGATTGCGGAAATCCACAAGCCCGTGATGAACGCCGTACAGATTTCCACCAACGAGGCAGACAAGGAAATCTATTTGCAGGACAAGAACAAGAGGAACGCTGACGGCTGGGCGTTGACAAAAAAAGGCCTCAACAAGCTCATGCGAGCGGCAGGCATTAAGATTTTGGGCACACGCCCGATTATCCCGTCCACCTGTCAGAAATGCGCAGAGGTCAACCGAAGCATTGGCCGCCCGGTCAACTGCGGAGCCTGCGGTAACAAAGATGTGAAATTTGAGGCGAGAATTTCAGTCCCCCAGCTTACCGGGGAAAACATTGAAATCGTGGCACACAAGGAAATTATCGTTGCTGATGTGACAGTAGGAATGACAGAGTTTCAAGCGAAAGAGTTTTTGAAATTCCGCAGTGAAATGTGTGAGACAAAGGCAATCAACAGGGCGTTGAGAGCGGCCATGCACATTAAGGGAACATACAGCCTGCAGGAGCTTCAAAAGCCGTTCGTAGTGGCTTACCTCGTACCTAACCTCGACAACGAAGCAGTCAAGGCGGAAGCAGTCAGACATTTTTTCACCTCGGCGCAGGAGCTTTACGGCGGACACAGTTCGGAAGCACGAAAGGCCATTTTTGTTGAGGACGACGTAGAGGAGGGCATGGAGTACGAAATGCCCGGCAAGCCTATCGCACAGCCGGAAAACGCAGCGTACCGAGAAGTCCCGGCAGAGCCGCCGAGAGAAACACAGCAGAGGCAGCAGGCGGCAGCAGAGGCAGCCCCGGACTACGACCCGACGATTTGTACCGAGTGCGGTACAAAATGCAGCAACGGCGTAGTGAAGTACAGCCAAGAGACATTTGGAAGAACGCTTTGCATGGCGTGTCAGAGAAAGCAGGGAGGTAATCAGTAATGGCTATTAGAGTATTACACACAGGAGATTTACACATTGGCAATTTCCCCGGCCCGGAGGAGAACGGGGAGAATGTGAGATACAAAGATATTTGCAAGTGCCTCGACGCACTTGTGGCAGGTGCGAAAGAGAGTAAGCCGGACATTGCGGTCATTGCTGGCGACATCTTTCATCAAGCGAGAGTATGGAGCGACAGAGGCCTCAAAGAACAGCAGACGGCGGTAAAATTCCTCCGTGAATTGGAACGCATTTGCCCGGTAGTGGTTATGAGGGGAACGCCAAACCACGACAGCGAGGAGCAGTTTAATACACTGGAAAGCACATTTTACGGCGACGACAGTGTGCATATCATTACGCAGCCGGACGCAGGAACATATTACAGCTATGACGGCAAGAAAATCCAAATTGCCTGCCTACCGGGATTTGACAGGGGATATTACAGAGCAAAGCACCCCGGCCTCTCGAAAGAGGAGGAAAACGAGGTATTCACAAAGGCCATTGAGGATATGATTATCGGCCTCAAGGCGCAGTGCGACGGCGACAGCCCTACGGTGCTGGTATCGCACTACACCATTACCGGGTGCAACATGGAGAGCGGACAGACGGCATTCTTTTCACAGTTTGAGCCTGTTGTTTACCCGTCCACACTTTCGGCAGCGGATTTCGACCTTGTTTGTTTCGGGCATATCCACAGACCCCAGCAGCTCGACGGCTGCAAGAATACATTTTACTGTGGAGCAATCTCGGCTCTTAATTTCAATGACGAGGGACAGGAGAGAGGCTACTGGTTGCATGATGTTGACGACAATGGCGCAGTTACTTCTACGTTCCAGCAGCTCCCAACAAGGCAGTACGAGACAATTCGCCTCAAAGACAAGGACGTAGCAGAGATTATCAATGCAGATTACGCAGAGAAAAAATTCCCGTTCCCCGTGCCGGACGTAAAGGACAAAATCGTGAGAGTGCTTTACGACTGTACCGACGAGCATAACAAGGCATTCAGCCATGCGGTATATGAGGCGGCCCTCTATAATGCCGGAGGAGCTTTTTGGGTACAGGAAATCACGCCGCAGAAAATCAGTATTACAGTAGACCGCCGGAGCATGGACGCAGACAGCACCCCGGAGGGAAACCTCAACGACTATCTGACAGAAAAGGGATTTGAGCCGGAGCGTATTGGCACACTGGTTGAGCTGGCAAGACCGCTTATTGCAGAGGCGACAGAAAAAGCCACCACGGAACGCCGCACAGGGTTGTTTGTCCCGGTTGAGATTGAGGTCAAGAATTACCGTAACTACCGGGAGGAGCGTTTCTCGTTTGACGACATCCGTTTCTGCACCATTAACGGCAGCAACGGCGTAGGAAAGAGCAGCTTGTTTATGGACGCTATGGCGGACGCACTTTTCGAGGAAACCCGTGAGGGAGAGCTGACAGGCTGGATTTGCAACGACCCGGACGCAAGAAGCGGCGCAATCAAATTTACATTCAAGTTAGGAGAGAACCTTTACCGTGTAACCCGTACACGACAGAAAAGCGGCAAGGCTACTCTGAATATCGCAGAATTTGTTGAGGGGGAATGGATAGACCACTCCAAAGAGAAATTCAAAGACACCCAGCAGGAGATAATCAACATTATCGGCATGGACAGCCTTACCCTCAAGGCCTGCGCCCTTATCATGCAAGACCAGTACGGCCTCTTTTTACAGGCAGACAAAGAGGCTCGCATGAATATCCTCGGCAGCATTTTGGGGCTGGGAATTTATGCGGACATGGAAGCACTGGCAGCGGATAAGGCGACGGAAACCAATAGAGAAATCCGCACACTGGCAGACAGAATTGAGACTATTACTGCCGGGCTGCCGGATAGGGCAGAGCTGCAAAGACAGATTACAGCCTCGAAAGAAAGCTGTAAGACATATGAGGAAGCGGCAGCGAAGAAAGCGGCTGATGTAGACAGCCTCAAAGTCAAACTGAATACGCAGCTTGAAGCGGCAGGCAGGGTAATCAAGCTCAACAGCAAGATTACCACCCTCACGGCACAGAAAGCCTCCAAAGAGGCGACCAAGACCTCGCAGATAGGAATTGTTACAGCGGCTGACACAATCCTCGCAGGAGAGGCGGAAATCGCTGCAGGAGTGGCACACTACAACGAACTGTTGGCGCAGGAAAAAGAGCTGATTAAGGGCAAGGCGACTTATGACAACCTCGCCTCTCGAAAAAAACAGATTTCCTCGGCCATTACGCTGGCGGAAACCTCGGCAAAGGAAATGAGGGAGAAGAAAGCAGCCATTACGCTGATGAAAATTAGCCCGTTACAGCAGGCACTCGCCCGTGAAGCGGAGCTGACAGAAAAGCATAACTCATACGAGGCAACAGCGGCCCGTATTGCGGAGCTGGAAGCACTTGCACCGGGCTGGGAAGAAAAGAAAGCGGCGGTACAGGAAGCAGAGGCAGAGGTAAAACGCCTCGACAGTGAGTACGAGACAGCTCGCACACGCCTTACTACGAGACTGCAGACCCTCAAAGACAAGGTTGAACTGCTGAACAACAGCGGTTGCCCGGATATCGAAAGAGCGACCTGCAAATTCCTTGCAGACGCACTTGCGGCCAAAGAGATTTTGCCGGAGGCAGAGGGGGCATTATCCTCGCTCGAAAAAGAGTATGCAGATAACCGTCAGAAAGCGTCAGAAGCCCTCTCGCTGGCGAAACAGGCGTTAGCCGAAGATTTATACCACCCGGAGGAAATCGACGCTCTCCGTGCCGATTTGCGCAGCCTTGAAGCAGCAGAAAAGGAATACAACAGTCTTTCCGCACAGAGGAGCGAACTGAAACTGATTACCGAGAGGGCGGAAGAACTGGAAAAAGCCGTTTTGGACGCAGAGGCTACGGCAGAAAAAGGGCGCACAGAGCTGGTAGACATTGAGCAGCAGCTCACAAAGGTTGAAACCGCCAGTGCAGAATACGAACGCCTGCAGCAAGAGATTTCTATTGCCCGACAGTGGCTCGATAAAGAGAAGCAGCTCCCGGTGGCAAGAGAACAGAAAAAAGCGGCGGCGCAGCGTGTTATGGAGCTTTCCACGGAGATTGAGGCTATCGAAACGGAAATCACCGAGGCGAGAGCTGAACTGGCGGAGGAGCAGAGCAAGACTGTTGGCACAGAGGCATTACAGGCGCAGGTGGCCGGAGTAGAGGCTGAAATCAAAGACCTGCAGGCATCGGCACAGAGAGAAGCTATGACACTGGGCGGATTGAAAAAGCAGGCAGAGCAGGCCAAAGAAAAGCTCAAGCAGGCGGAGGAGTTACAGACAAAGGTCAATGCGCTGGGAACGGCAGCAGCAGGATATGAGGAGCTGAAAAAGGCGTTTTCGCAGGACGGCATACCGCACAATATTATCCGCAGTATTATCCCGATTTTCGAAGCGACAGCCACCAACATTCTCGGCCAGATGTCGCAGGGACGCATGAGCGTAGAATTTGTAACTGAAAAGGTGCTGAAATCCAACAGCAAAAAAGAGGTTACAACGCTGGATATTATCATTAACGACACCGATACCGGGCGACTGCCTTATATGAGCAGGAGCGGCGGAGAGAGGGTAAAAGCGGCATTATCCGTTATCCTTGCCCTTTCTGAAATCAAGAGCAGCAAGGCAGGCGTACAGCTTGGCTTCCTGTTTATTGACGAGCCACCATTCCTCGACGCACCGGGCGTACAGGCATATTGCGACGCACTTGAAGCTATCCAGCAGAGATATTCAAGCCTCAAGGTAATGGCAATCACCCACGACCCGGCCATGAAGTCGAGATTTCCGCAGAGTGTTGATGTAGTGAAAACGCCGGAGGGCAGCAAGGTTATTTACTGATAATAAACGGGGTATTTCGGGGATATTCTCCCCGAAAACTCCCGAATAAAGGAGGTGTAGTCGTTGGGACGACCACGAAAGCAGACGGTAGATTATTTCCCTCATTTCGTCAGTACGGACAGCAGGACGAAATTCATACTTGAACAGAGCTGGGGTAACGACGGGTATGCCTTTTGGTTTAAGCTACTGGAACTGCTGGGGCGCAGCGAGGGACATTATTACGACTGCTCGGCAGCAGCAAACGAGAAGTACCTCGTAGCCCTTATGAAGATAGACGAAAGCACTATCAACGATATATTGGCGACGCTGGCAGACCTCGGCAACATAGACAAGAAGCTGTGGGACGAGCGAAAAGTCATTTGGTGTCAGAGCCTCGTTGATAATTTGCAGGACGTTTATTCCAAGAGAACGGTATCAGCACCTATGAAGCCGTTCGAGGAGAAGCAGCCGGAGCAGAAACCGGAAGAAAAGCCTGCGCCCCCGGCAGAGGAGAAACAGCCGGAGAAAAAAAACACGAAACGAGGCAGACCTAAAAAGCCGGAAGTACCAAAGGTAAAATATGCCGAATTTGTCCACATGACAGAGGAGGAACACGGAAAGCTCGTAGCGCAATACGGCGAGGAGAAAACCAAAAGAGCAATCGAAATCCTTGACAATTACAAAGGCTCAAAGGGAAAGACCTACAAGAATGACTACCGGGCTATTTTGAGCTGGGTAATGGAGAGAGTAAACGAAGAATTAAGCAAGAGAGGAGGCGGCAGCTATGGCGGAACTTACCCGGATAGGGGATGTAATCAGCAGCCGGCAGGAAACCCCGGAGGCTTCAAACCGTCGGGAGGCTTCAAGAAGCAGTAACATGGTAACCCCGGAGGAGGCAAAAGCGAGGGGATTGCGTTTCAAAAATCCACCGCCGGAGCCGGGAAAGTGCGAATACTGTGGAAAAGTATTACAGCCGCTCGGAATTGTTTGGGGTAGTGAAGTGTTTTTATGGCAGCCTTATACGCCACGCTGCGACTGCGAAAAGGCAACGGCATACTGGAAAGAGCATGACAGAAAAGAAGCAGAGCGCAAGGCAGCAGAGGAGGAAGAAAAACGCCGAAAAGCCATGCAAGAGAAGATAAGCAGGCTCCTCGGTCAAAGTGGTATCAAAAAGCGTTTTCAGCAGCGAACATTCCCGAATTTTCGTTGCGACACCGCCGGGCGCAAGAAAAACTACTCCATAGCCAAAGAGTATGCGGACAACTTTGCGTACCACAGGGCAAGAGGCGACGGCCTCTACATAGAGGGGACGAACGGGACAGGAAAGACCCACCTCGCAGCGGCGATTGCACTGCAGCTTATCAACGAGGGAATACCCGTAATATGCAAGACCTCAAGCGACCTTTTGCTGGACATCAAAAAGGCGTTCGATAACGAATATGTGAAAGAGCATGAGGTACTGGACATCTACAAAAAGGTGGACTTGTTGATTATAGACGACCTCGGAAAAGAGCAGTGCAGCGATTGGAGCATGAGTACACTCTACTCCATTTTGAATGACCGCTACGAGGATATGAAGCCCACCATTGTAACCACAAACTACAACGCCGACGGGCTGGCAAGTGCGCTGACCCCGAAAGGCTTTGACAATACAAAAATTGTAGCGATTATAAGCCGCCTAAGAGAAACCAGCACGGTAATGACAATGGCTTGGGAGGACATCAGAGGCAGCATATAGTCGGCAGGAGGACAACCCATTATGCTGAACATTTACACCACATTTTTTGACCTCGACAAGATTGCCGAGAGCGGCCAATGTTTCCGCTGGAAAAAGACCGGGGAGCAAGCCTATGAAATACCTGCCCACGGCAAGACGCTCAACATCAGACAAGAGGGTGATTGTTTATATTTGGATTGTACGCAGGCAGAATATGACGAGGTTTGGAGAGATTATTTCGACCTCGCCAGCGATTACGGACATTACGAGCAGGAACTACGCACCCGGAGCGACACCAGCAGCTACCTCTACGAAGCAACAAAAGCAGCAAGAGGCATACGCATACTCAAACAGGACTTATGGGAGGTTATCGTCAGTTTTATTATCAGCCAAAACAACAATATCCCACGGATAAAGGGCTGCATTGAAAAGCTATGTGAACGCTTCGGAGGCTTCCCGGACGCAAAGCAGATATTAGACGGAGGTATGAAAGGGCTGGACGGCCTCGGACTTGGTTATCGCCAGCAATACATACTGGCGGCAGCATTACTCTACCACGGCAACGGCGACGGCAGCACCGAGAAAGAGTTGAGAAGCCTTGATTACAAAGAGGCCATGAAATCACTCTTGAGGTGGCTCGGTATCGGCCCGAAAGTAGCAAATTGCATTTGCCTTTTTGGACTGGGACATAAAGAAGCATTTCCGAGAGACGTTTGGGTAAAGCGGATTGAAGCGGAGCATTTTGACGGACATTTCCCGGAGGAAAATTACCCCGGATATGCCGGAGTGCTGCAACAGTACATTTTCTTTTACGAAAGGAGCAGGAAGCATGGCGGAGAATGAGAAAGAAAAGGAATACCGGGAGGAGCTGTTTAGGCTCATGAGAGAAAACCCGGACTTACCTATCGTCCCTATGGTGGATAGTGAGATTGTTTGCGACGACGGCTACAACCGCTGGCTCGGAGCTTGGGGCTACAGTTATATCGGTGAATACCTCGTCACGGACGAATGCGTACATTTCCGTGAGGACGACGACCCCTCGGAGGTCGATAAGGTTTTATCAGAGAAATACGGCTACGATTATTACGTTGATATGACGGACGAGCAGGAGGCGGAGGCATACGCAAGCCTGCCGTGGATAAAGGCAATTATCGTAGACATTGACTTGCCATAACAAGGAGGGACAGAAATGGGATATTTGAAAGAAATACACGGAATGACACTACTCGGCAGAACGCCGGAGGGGGCTTGCCCGGAATGCGCAGTAAAGCACGACCCGGAGCAGCCGCACAACCGGGACAGCCTTACATATCAGTATAAATTTTACGACCAGCACGGACGCTGGCCGACATGGGCGGACGCTATGGCACATTGCCCGGAGGAGGTAAAAGAGGTTTGGACGCAGGCCTTGAGAGAGCGAGGTGTTGAAGTGTGAAATACGAGAGACTTACAGAAGCAGAGAAAGCGAGACACCCCTCAATACATTGCACCGGGAGCGTCCGGGGCATGAAGAAACTCGGATATTGGGGCAAGTACGACAGAATTGTACGGTGTGGTCAGTTTATCTACAACCTTTCAATCACATTAGGAGGTTATAGACAGACATGGTAGCACCAATAGAGCAGGACACCCGACATAAATGCGAGATATTCCATTGCGACCAGCGTAGAGACAGGTATTGTTGCTTTTATTGCTGGCGCATAGGTACTTGCAGAAACCCTTGCTTAAATCACCCGGAGAGGTGTGGCAAGGCATTTGAACAGGAGGTGAAAAACAAGTGACAGAGAAATCACAGATTGTAACGGGCGACGCACTGAACGTATTGCGCCGGATTTCTGACAATTACATAGACTGCTGCGTGACCTCGCCGCCTTATTACGATTTAAGGGACTACGGAACGACGGGGCAGCTCGGCCTCGAAAAGACGGTAGATGAATACATTTACAACCTTATCGGAGTTTTCAGAGAGGTACGCAGGACACTCCGGCCGGACGGAACATTATGGATAAACATTGCGGACACCTATTCACGAAACAACCGCATGGGAGGTTATGTAAAAAAGAAAGAGCTTTGCCTCATTCCATACCGCCTCATGCTCGAACTGCAAAAGGACGGCTGGTACGTCCGGCAGGATATTATTTGGAATAAGCCAAACGCCATGCCGGAAAGTGTTAAAGACCGCTGCACAAAGAGCCACGAGTATATTTTCTTACTCACAAAGTCAGATAAATACTACTTCGACTACGAGGCAATAAAAGAGCCTGCGGTCGGATTTGATAACAGGCTACCTGCAGGAAGCAGAGGAGCAGCAGCTCCAAACTCACGCCGGAGAAAAGGCAATGCAAAGACATTTAGAGGTGGCGGAGCTTACACGGGCGGCAGGAGCTTCAACAATTCTGATGAAGTGGAACGGGAGAGCCACGGAAACAGCGAGAACACCACAGGTCTTAGAAACAGGCGCAGCGTTTGGAATGTGGCAACGCAGGGCTACGCAGCGGCACATTTCGCTACATTCCCGGAGAAACTTATCGAACCTTGCATACTGGCTGGCTGCAGGCCGGGAGGAGTTGTTCTTGACCCGTTCCTCGGCAGCGGCACGACAGCAGTTGTAGCAGAGAAAAACGGCAGGGATTTTATAGGAATTGACATTAACCCCGAATACACAGAAATGTCCCGGCAGAGATTAGGCTTGACCGGGACGAACATTTAGAAAACCACAGGAGGGCAAGATAATGAGTGAACTGAAACTAAAAATCAGAGCAGGCGCAATCGAAATGAGAGCAGAGGGTGAGGCAGAATTTGTCCACCGTGAGGGAGAGGCATTTACTAAATACCTCAAGCACAGAATCGGGGAGGAGCTGCGAGCAGCAAAGCTATGTCACGGTGACCCAGTGGAACAGACAGAGAAAACCGTCGAAGTGGCGAATATCCCAACTAACCGCCCGGACGTAAAATGTGATGTTGTGGCGATTTATGATAATGCAGGTATTCCCTCATTCATGTACCGCTTTACCCGTGTAAGCAATAAGGAGTTGTTCGGAGGCAGCAACAAACCACACCCGGCATTCGTTATCGGTGGCGAGCTTTACGACGAGGTTTTTGTTTCTGTTTATGAGAATTGCGAAATCAACGGAAAGCCTTACAGCCTGCCCTATCAGAAGCCGTGGACGAACATCACCAACGACGAGGCAGCACAGGCTTGTTTCAGCAAGGGAGAGGGCTGGCATTTGATTACTGCGCCGGAGTGGGGGCTGTTGGCGAACACTTCCCTCAAGAATGGAACACTACCTCACGGGAACACGAATGGCGGTAAGTATCACGCAGACCCGGCAGAACACGGTAAAAGCTACGACGGAGGCAGTAAGACCCTTACAGGCAGCGGCCCGGCAACATGGACACATAACCATACCCCGGAGGGCGTACACGACCTTTGCGGAAATATTTGGGAAATGGTAAGAGGCCTGCGCATTAAAAACGGAATGCTGCAGAGAGCGAAAGACAACGACGCAGCTCTTGACATTGACCTCACCACAGAGGGCGACGGCTGGGAGAACATTCTCGACGACAGTGGAAAACCTATCAGAGTGTCAGTGGACGGCAGCATTACATTTACCACGGACGCAGATATTGAACAGGACTACACTGGGGATTGCTGGGAAGATGTAAATATGGATTGTGAGAGCGAACAGCTCAAAGAACTGGCATTGTACGCCGGAGAGCCGAAAGCGTATTGCTACATTGGCAGCACCGAGGGAGAATATTTCCCGGTTCGTGGTGGCGGCTGGGGCCACGGTGCGGCTGCTGGGGTGTTCTATACGGACTTGCACCACCCTCGCTCTAATTCCGGCGCGAGCATCGGCTTCCGCTCCGCTTATTTCAAGAAAAACTGATAACTGATTACTGGAAAACTGACAGGGCGGCGATAGCCGCCCACAGAAAGGAGCAAAGCTGATGAATAAGGAAAAAGAGCAGCGAGCTATACAATACCTTAAGACTTTTGAGCCAGAGAGCGAGCCATACTACCTCTGTTACAGCGGCGGAAAAGATAGCGATTGTATACGGATTTTGGCGGAACTGGCAGGAGTAAATTTCGAGATACATCACAATTTAACTACGGTAGACGCCCCGGAAACAATCAGATACATACGCTCTATACCGGGTGTGATAATTGATAGGCCGCCTCTTACTATGGCGCAGCTTATCGTAAAGAAGAAATTTCCGCCAACGAGAATACAGAGGTATTGCTGCGAGCATTTAAAAGAACGTGGAGGGAAAGGTCGGCTCAAGATTATGGGGGTGCGCTGGGACGAAAGCCCGAACAGGAAAGCAAACCACGGGAGAATTACGGTCATAGGAAAATCAAAAACTATGCAAAAACTCGCAGAAGATTACAACGCAAATTTTCGATTAACCGTCAAGGGGGGGGGTGGTGCTGAACGACGATAACGCAGAGAGTAGGAGATTTGTTGAGCATTGTTACAGAACAACCTCAACAATGGTAAATCCGATAGTAGACTGGACAGACGAGGACGTATGGAGCTTTTTGAAACATTACGGTTGCAATTCAAATCCTCTCTATCAATGTGGAGAAAAAAGGATAGGCTGTATAGGCTGCCCGTTACAAGGATTTGCAGGGCAGAAAGAGGATTTTATAAAATGGCCGGGATATAGAAAAATGTATGTCCATGCGTTTGACAAGATGCTTGAGGCAAGGGCCGCCTCCGGGCTTTTTACAAAGAATTGGTGGCCGGACGGGGAACACGTCATGCGTTGGTGGGTAGGCGACGACCCAAGCCAAATGACAATATTTGATTACTTTGAGGAGCAGGGATTAGACCCTTACGAACAGGGGGAGGTGCTGGATTAAAGCAGAATGAACATCAATGTAAAACGAGGAGATATATATTACATTACCAGGGCTTACGGGACAGGAAGCGAGCAAACAGGAGAACGCCCGGCGGTCATTGTAAGCAACGACACCGGGAATAAACACGCACCAGTCGTAGAGGTGGTTTACCTCACGACAAAACATAAGACGGATATACCGACACACGTTTACATCAATTCAGCAGAACGCCCCTCAATCGCTCTTTGCGAGCAGATAGTCACAGTATGCAAAAGCAGGCTTGAGAGGTATATAGGGAGCATTACAGTAGCGGAAATGCGCCGGATAGACCGGGCGTTATCCGCAAGCCTCGGAATACAGCACAAAGCAGGAGGAAACAGCATGAAAGTATCTATTAACACGCCTTTTGGCGAAATGAATTTCGATATGTCACAGGAAAAGGTATCAGACCTCATACAGAAAGCTATGCAGTACGCAGCAGGGCAGCCGGAGCAGCAGGAAAAGCCTCTCTCCGCTCCGCAGGTGGCGCAGGAGCCGCCGAAACCGAAGCGCATAGAGAATAAGCCGCACCGCCGTATTGACAGTCTTTTCGGGGATTTCAGAGCCGAAAAAGCCGCAACCGAGAAGCTACAGGCAGAGCCGGAGGAATTTAAAGGCTTTTTGCTTATCAAGTGTGAGCATTGTGGAAAACTCAAGGGATTTTGCGCAAAGACACCTATCACAGAGTTTACTTGCGAATGCGGCGAAAAGACAGAGCTGCACGACCTCAAAGTAGCACATTTGCATTGCAAGTGCGGTAGCAACTGGAAATACAAGACCAACGTCACCGACGACACATTCGACTATAACTGCCTTAACTGCGGCAGCCCGGTAGATTTGGAGCTGAATAACCGCCGGAATACCTACGTTACCATTACAGACTAAGGAGGGGCGGATATGCACAAAAATTCAGAGGGTTACAGCGACCCAACACCGGGTACGGCATGGAGCAATATGCGTAAAGCGGAGCGGCAGCAAGAGGCGGAGCGTATGGCAGTTATAAGTAACCTTATCCCGGTGATGAAGCAGACAGCGGAGCTTGTAGGATTTGAGGTAGTAGGCAGAATTACCCTACGGGACAAGGGAACGGGCAAAGAGTACCGATAGGAGGCAGATATGGAAAAAGAAAGCATAGAGAGCTTACCAAGACACAGAAAATGCAGGTATTACGTTCCGGGAGGCTTTACCGAACCCGGAAAACATTACTGCGCACCGAACGCAAAGACACTCGGAGAACAGTGGGAGCAGAAACAGGAGATTAACGTCGCAGACTGCGAAAAATGCGACCATTACAAGTGCAGGTATATCGAATACCCATTGACGATACAGGAGCTTGAGATAACAGACCCGGAGGCGTGGGGAATAAGTTTTGAGCCAGTAAAAGTGAGATTGTGCGAGGACAACAAGACGTATTTCGGAATTTTACTGGGCGAGCTCCCGTGGAAAACACGAGCGTCATTCAGCGAGACAGACGGAAAGCTCAAAATATCCACGATTACAAATCCGTGCATATTATTACCGGAGCAAAAGAAAATTATTTTCGGCTGTGAGAGTTGGTGGAGCAGAATAAAACCGGGAGAGGGCATTTCTGATATATCAGACACAGATATAGAGAATACATGGTACGTCAAGCTCCTAAGAGACATGGAGAAAGAGGCAGAGCAGAAAAGAGGAGAGGAGGCGACGACTTGACGAGAGGAGAAATAACAAAATCTCTTTCCGAGCTTGCGGAAAAGCTCATAAACCCATACAACGACCCACGGATATATTGGGCGAAAGAAGTCACGTTCGACTATTCCACCGCCCACGCCGTAAGAGTGGACTACATGAAATTCAAGCCCGTCAATAACACAGTATCGGGCATTGAAAAGGGCGACTTTTACTGCTACGAGGTAAAGTCCTCGGTAGAGGATTTCCACTCCAAGAACGGTCACAACTTTATAGGCGATTTTAACTACTATATCATGCCGGAGGAAGTTTATGCGGCGGTTAGTTTGGAAATTCCTTATGCGGTTGGGGTGTATTGCCCGGACGGAGCAGAATTACGCTCGGTCAAGAAAGCCAAAAGGAAAGACCGGGAGCGGCCTGTTTCGGAAATACTTTTAATGATGTTCCGCTCGGCAGCAAGGGATAGAAAGAGAGGATAACGACATGAAAATCAAAGACAAAACATCATACAGCCAAAGAGACACCAAAAAGAAAGCGAGGGTATTAGAGTTTATGGAAGAAAAAACGGGGCTTTACTACACTGTCCACAGACATATTGATTACCCCGGAACTTGGCTCGTATCGTGCAAAGGCCATTTGGACAGGGTAGACCTCAAAACAGACGATTTATTTGAAGCGGCAGTAAGGGCGAAGAAAATAATCACGTCCACACTTATTAAAGAAATTCACGAAATGCAGGAGGCAGTTTGCCTAATAAATGCTTCCAGTTTTGGTTTGAAAGAAGCCATTTTAGAAGAGTTGGGAGACAAGATATGAATGTAGTAATTTTAACAGGCAGGCTTACAGCAGACCCGGAGCTGCGATACACCCAGCAAGGAACGCCCTGCACCTCGTTCAATTTGGCGGTAGACCGGGCCAGCAAGGACGACAGCGCAGACTTCCCTACTATCGTAGCGTGGAGGGAAACAGCGGAATTTATTAACCAGTATATGCACAAGGACAGCCGGATTGTGGTTAGAGGCGAGGTGCGCACCCGGACGTATGATGATAACGGCAAAAATCGCAAAGTCACAGAGATACAGGCAGACCGGGTAGAATTTGCCGATAGCAGACCTCAAGGGCCATTTGCATAAGGAGGCACTTATGAATATTTTAGACGTTTGCATAGTGAACGTTGTTTCAGAGCAGGAATTAGCTCGAACAGTCAGAGTAGTTATTGATACTGATTGCTGGGGGTATAAAGAAAGAAAAACGGGAGGATTTTTCAAAAGCGATTGGGAGAAAGCCAAACGCCACAAAAGCTACCCGGAAAACAAAATATTCCCGGAAAGTAGCATTGAGTATTTCGAGGGGCTTAGTAACGACGAGTGGCACACAATGCGCTACGGAGCAAAACTGGCAGATTTCACCGACGAGGAAATTGTTGAGGAGTTCAACCGAAGATTAAACCACCCGTTTCACAGAGTTGTTATAAGTGGACAGGCGGCCATTAAGCAAAGATAGGAGAGAGAATATGGCTAAGAAAAGAAAATGCAGATACACACAGGAGGAGCTGGCAATCCACGAGGAGGCGGTACGCCTGCGAAAAATGACCGACCGACAGCTCGTAGAGGAGTTCCACCGGGCGGCAGAGCCGGAAACCACCGTCAGAGTGCCGGACGTGGCGCAGACTGTCCCGGAAGAGGCAGACCCTAACGAGAATACCTCGGAAGTACAAAAGCTCTTAAATGCCCTTTCAGAGGGTAAATGCAAAGGCATTAAAGGAGCGACCGTATATAAGATTACGGAATTTGCGACGGAAATGGGGCTGATATGATGAACGAGGAGCAGCACTACAAAGCAGTTATAACAGGCAGGCGCAGCAAGGCGGCCGGGGAATTTTGGGAAAACATGATTGAAGCAGCCTGCAGGCATTACAGATTGAATGACAAAGCAGAAATCACCAAGACCCCGGAGCCTATGCACCCCATAAGGTCGCTGGGACAAGGAAAATTCATTGCTAATTATGTAAAAATGGCACAGCCGGACTACAAAGGAACGCTGGCCGGAGGCAGAGCAGTCGTATTTGAGGCAAAACACACCGACAGCGACCGCCTGCAGCAGAGCGTAATATCCAGCGAGCAGGAAAAGCAGCTCGACAGACACGCAAAGCTCGGAGCGGAATGTTTTGTATTAGTGTCATTTGGATTTGAGCAGTATTTCAAGATACCGTGGGAGGTTTTTCGGGATATGAAAGCCAACTTCGGCAGGAAATACATAAAGCCGGAGGACGTACAGCAGTATAAGGTCAAATATATAGGCGGCGTTTTACAATTCCTTTGAGCCGATATGCGATACTTGACGCTTTTGGGGCTTGCGTAAGTAATACTTGACAGGAATTTCGTCAAGCAAGCAACAGGGAGGAAACTCCCGAATTAAAAAATTTAAGGAGGGAGCTATCTCTATGAAAGGTAAAAATAACCAAAAGAAAGACGAAACACAAATGCTGATTGAGGCAGCGGTAGCGGCAGCAGTCGAGGCCAGCATGAGAGGCATTGACGAGAAGATACAGGAGGCCATAAACCTCGGCGTAACCATTGGAGCGGCAGCCGGGGCAGAGGTAGGAGCGGCAGCAGCCGTAAAAGCAGTAGAGAGGGAACGCAAGAATTTCAAGAAAAAGCAGTATGACAGGCGTTTCCACAATACCAAATTACTCCTGCGCCATTACCGCACCCTCAATGAGCATTACCACAACGCCGTATTCGATATTGACACGGCGACAGAGGCCGACGAGGATTTTGCCGACATCATGCAGGCCATGAGCGGCAGCGTGAACGACGAGGCATTGTATATCGAGAGCATAAAGCAGAGCAGCATACGGACGAAAATCATTATGGCTCACGTCAACAAAATGCTGGACATCTACAAATTGATGTGCCAGCAGTCTGAAAGACAGGACGACGCAAGGCACTGGCGTGTTTTGGAAGCAATCTACATATCAGACAAGGCTACGACCGCCGGGGCAGTAGCGGAGCAGGAACATATCGACAAAAGGACGGTATATAAGGATATTGACGTATGCGTGTCCGATTTAACAACGCTTTTATTCGGTATCGGAGGCATTGAAACCGATTGACACTAACCGGGGCATTTTTCGGGCATTTACAAGACACTATGAAAAGTGGTATAATGTAAGCTGTAAAATCACGGGAAGAAAGCACCGCCTTTTGGAGTTATCCACAGGGCGGTGTATTTTTATGTGGATAAATGCCCCGAAACGGGACGGAAAGGAGAAAGGCATGAACATAAAGACGCTGAAAGCGACGGAATTGAAAGCGGCAGAGTACAATCCCCGAAAGGATTTGCAGCCGGAGGACGCAGAATACAAGAAGCTCCGCCGGAGCATAGAAGAATTTGGATATGTAGAGCCGATTATTTGGAATGAGCGAACAGGAAACGTCGTAGGCGGACACCAACGCCTCAAGGTACTGTTGGAGCAGGGCAAGGAAGAAATTGAGTGCGTAGTGGTAGACCTCGACGACAAAGACGAGAAAATCCTCAATGTCCTGCTGAACAAGGTAAAAGGCCGCTGGGATATTGGAAAACTGGCAGACCTCTTACAGGAACTGGACGAGGCCGGGGCAATGGAGGTAACAGGCTATGAGGATTGGGAGCTGCAGAGCCTACTTATGCAGTACGACCATATCAAAGACCTCATGGAGGAGGACTTTTCAGATTATGCCTCTGATAAGGAGCGCAGCACCTTTGTTATGACGTTCAGCCTCCCGGCAGGAGCAAGGGAAACGGTAGAAAACTACCTGCAGAACACCGACAACGCCAAAGTAGAACTGGCGACCGCAATCATCAACAAGGTAAAGGAGGGAGCATAATGCAGATTGAGAGAAAGAAAATCCGAGACATGGACAGGGCTGCATACAACCCTCGCATTGAGTTGATACCCGGAGATACCGAGTACGAAAACCTGCGCCGGAGCATTACCACATACGGAATGCTTATCCCGGTGATATGGAATAAGCGGACAAACAGGGTAGTCGGCGGCCACCAGCGATTAACAGTCCTCGAAAACGAGGGAGAGGCAGAGGTGGACGTATCGGTAGTTGACCTCGACGAGACGCAGGAAAAGCAGCTCAATATCGCCCTCAACAAAATAGAGGGAGGCTGGGACGACGAGAAACTGGCCGAGCTGCTTATGGAATTGGGAGAGGACGCAACCCTCACGGGATTTACCCAGCAGGAAATTGACAGCCTCACCAACGATATAGACAGCCTTATCGACGGTGACACCGTGGACGAGGAGCTGAAAGCGATTGAGGAGCTTTTCAACGTAAGCCTCACATTCGACAAAGCAGACCAAGAGGAGCTGAAAGCCTATGTAAAGGACTTCGGTAAAGAAGCCCTCGTACAGATAATCATTCAAAAAGCAAAGGGGGAAATATAGTATGGGCTGCAAATGCGGTACACAGGTAATTTTATGCAATCTCCCGGTGCGATTTGACACCTACAAAGGGTGCAGCCACGGGTGTAAATATTGTTTCGCACAAAAGAAACAGAACATAGCCAAGATACAGAGGGACGAAACCGTAGAGGCGTTACGTTCCTTTATAGAGGGCAAGAGAGGCAGAGAGACGGCGTGGTGCGATTGGAACATTCCTATCCATTGGGGAGGCATGAACGACCCATTCCAGCCGATTGAAAAGAATATCAGAGCCTCTTATGAATGCTTGAAACTGCTGGCAGAGACAAAATACCCGTTTGTCGTCAGTACCAAAGGAAAGCTCGTAGCAGAGCCGGAATACCTCGAACTGCTGGAAAAGTGCAACTGCGTCGTACAGGTATCAATGGTATGCAGCAAATACGACCAGCTTGAGCCGGGAACACCGTCTTACGAGGAGAGATTGCAAATTGTCGAAACCCTCGCCCCACGGGTACAGAGGGTTATCGTCAGAATACAGCCGTATATGCCGGAGGTTTTTCGTGATGTGATGAAGAACATACCGAGACTGGCAGCAGCAGGCGTATACGGCGTTGTGGTTGAGGGTATGAAGTTTTACAAAGCCAAAAAGGGCATGGTAAAAATCGGCGGCGACAACTGTTATCCGCTGAATGTACTACGGCCGCACTTTGAGGCAATCAGAGCAGAGTGCCACCGACACGGCATGAAATTCTACGCAGGCGAAAACAGGCTGCGCACTATGGGCGACGCAATGTGCTGTTGCGGCATAGACGGGCTTGAGGGCTTCAAGGGCAACGAATACAACCTATGTATGCTGTTGAATGGCAAAAACCCGGAGCCTACGGAGAACATGAAGCAGATTGGAACGGGTGGCTGCTTCCAGTCCCTTAACCAAGTTGCTGGTATCAACAAAAAGATAAATAACCAGTCATTTTACGGCCTTATGCAGGAGGAGCTTGCCGGAAAGACTGATTATTATAAACGCCTCTTTGGGTTAGAGGAATGACGGTACACGACCTTACGCCAGTACAGGAAATTGCCGGAATGTATTTCAAGAGAGATGACCTATTCACCCCGTTTGGAGCAGGAGAGGTAAATGGAGGAAAACTACGCCAGTGTATGCTATTGGTTGAAGCCGCATTAAGACGGCAGCCGGGCATGACTGGCGTTGTTACTTATTGCTCTATCCACTCCCCACAAGGCCCGATAACGGCAGCCACGGCAAAGCATTTTCGCCTACCGTGTTTAGTCGCTTGCGGAGGGGCCAGTACGTTGTCGCTCGCCACCGGGAGTATGCCGAGGCTTGCAATGAGCTACGGAGCGTCTGTCGAGGTAATAGCAAAGAGCGGCAGGCACAATGTTCTCAAAGCAAAGGCGGAGGCTATTGCGAAAGCAAAAGGAATGTTCGTAGTTCAGTACGGGATAAACCTCGACGACTACGGAGAAGTCCTATTGAGTGCGGTGGCGGAGCAAGTGCAGAACATTCCCGACAATTTGGACGACCTCTACATCACCTGCGGCAGCGGTATTACAGCGAGTGGCGTTATCGTTGGAATAGAGAGATATGGGAAGAACGTCAAGAACATTCACCTCATAGCGACCGCATTCGACCGCCGGGAGAAAGTTATGTCAACCTTACGGCGATTTGGCGTAAACAGAGATTTCATTTACCACGACCTTTTTCATACTCCGGGCTTCGTGTATGAGAAGCAGCAGAAAATGAGAATAGGAGGCGTTAAGCTGCACCCACAATACGAGGCAAAGACCATGAAATATTTGGTGGAGCATAACCTCAATACGAAAAATGCTCTCTTTTGGATTGTTGGGGCAGAGCCAAGAGAACGATAAAGGAGAGGAGGACAATGCCAAAATGGACTGATAAGCCGTGGGAACGTCAAAAGGGCGAGAGCGAGAAAGCGTTTGAAGCATTCGCAATCTACCGGGATATGGGCGAAAAAAGGACATTCACAGCGGTGGCGGAAAAGTTACAAAAAAGTAGCTCTTTAATTCGCCGTTGGAAAGACCGTTGGGAATGGGTTGAGCGTGTCCGGGCTTATGACAATGAGCTTGAAAAAGCGGCACGGGCCAAAGCGGTAAAAGACCGCAAGGACATGACAGACCGCCATATCGGAATAGCAATGCAGCTTCAAAAGAAAGCCCTTGAAGCACTCAAAGGCTTGTCGGTCGAGGAAATGTCTCCAAAAGACATAAAGGAATTTATAAAAATGGCAACCGACCTCGAAAGACTTAACCGAACACTTGAGGAGGAAAGCAGCAAGGGCAAAGGCGACGAGCCTGCCTCACTCGCTGACGCAGTTATAGCAGCGTACCAAAAGCGAAAGGAGGGAGGCAATGTTTGATGCCGAAGCAATATTGTATTACGCAGACCACCCCGTAGAGTTTGTGGAGGACATTATCGGAGCGAAACCCGACGAGGAGCAAGCAAAGATACTCCGCAGCGTTGCGAAAAACCAGCTCACCACCGTAAGGAGCGGCCACGGCGTAGGGAAAAGTACGGTCGAGGCGTGGGTGGTTATTTGGTTTATGGTTACAAGGCCATTTCCGAAGATACCATGCACAGCACCGACGCAGCACCAGCTATTTGATATTCTTTGGGCGGAGGTCAGCAAATGGTTAAGGAATAACAAAGCCCTTTCCAAAGAGCTGATTTGGACTAAAGAAAAGGTCTACATGAGAGGCTACCCGGAAGAATGGTTTGCAGTCGCACGAACGGCCAGTAAGCCGGACGCTCTGCAAGGCTTCCACGCCGACGACGTTTTATACATCATAGACGAGGCCAGCGGTGTAGACGACAGTATTTTTGAGCCTGTACTCGGCGCACTTTCAACACCGGGCGCAAGGCTTTTGATGTGTGGTAACCCGACGCAGTTGTCGGGCTTTTTTTATGACAGCCACAACAAAAACAGAGCGAGCTATGCGGCGTTCCACATTGACGGACGAAAGAGCAGCAGAGTATCGCAGGATTTTGTTCAGACAATCATCAATATGTACGGAGAGGACAGCGACGTGTTTCGTGTGCGTGTCGCCGGAGAGTTCCCGTTACAAGAGGACGACATATTTATTCCTCTTTCCCTCGTAGAAAATTCCATTATGACAGAGTTTTCTCCCCGGGAATCCCCGGATTTGGTGCATATCGGCTGTGACGTTGCTCGTTTTGGCGACGACAAGACGGTAATCGGGTACAAGGTTGATGAAAAAGTCACATTCTACAAAAAGAGACAGGGACAAGACACTATGAAAACGGCAGACGACATTGTTATGCTGGGCGAGCTACTGGTACAGCGTTATAAGCTCACGACCCCTATCCCGGTAAAAGTGGACGACGGCGGCGTGGGCGGCGGCGTAGTAGACCGCCTGCGGCAGATAAAGCGCAATGACCCGGAGCGGTTTTGGTGGTTGGAGATTTACCCGGTCACTTTTGGACAGCGCATAAAGCACAAATATTACCACGACAGCACCACGTTTATGATGTCAGTGGTAAAGAAACTGTTGCAGCCTTACGACGAGGAGGGCAACAAAAAGCCCGTGGAGCTGATACTCCCGGACGACAACGACCTCGTAGCGCAGTTAAGCGGACGAAAGTACGGACTGACAGAGGCCAGCAAAATCAAAATCGAGAGCAAAGACGCAGTAAAGAAACGAGGGCAGCCGTCCCCGGACGAGGCAGACTGTGTATTACTTCTTTGCTTACCAGTAAAGCCACCAAAGAAAGGGGTGAAAAAGAATGGATAAGAAACAGAGTTCGCCTATGCGAGTTCAGATTGTTAAGGCGCAGTCAGTGAAGAAAGCAGACACATCTACACAGGTAACGCAGCAGGAGGCGTACAACGCCGGGGACTGGATAACACCACCCCTCGACCTCAAAGGTCTGCGTGTGCTTGTGAAGAACAGCTCTATTTTGCCGCAGTGTGTAAGAGCCTATAAGAACAATATCGCAGGGTTTGGCATAGGCGTTCGCTACAAAGACGACATTGAGGAAACCCCGGAAATGGCGGCAGAGTTTGAGAGGGCAGAGGAGATTATCGAGCTGCTTAATTTGGAGCAGGACACCAAAGAGGTGTTCGAGGATATTATTGAAGCCCGTGAGATTTATGGCATTTCCTATCTTGAGGTTATCCGCAATGTAGCCGGAGAGGTGCAGCAGATTGAATTTATCAAGGACACGCCCTCTATTACCAAGACAAAGCCGCTTGAGCCGTATATTGCAACAGTATTTTATCACAAAGGAAAGCAGGTGGAGCGCAAGAAACGCTACTGCAAGTACAGACAGAGCATTGGAGGCAAGACGGTATATTTCAAGGAGTTTGGCGACCCCCGGATAATGGACAACCGAGACGGCAAATACCTTGAGGAGGGAGAAACCCTCGATATTCAGTACCATGCAAATGAAATTATTGAGTTTGCAATCGGGACAGAGCCGTATGGCGAAGTACGCTGGATAGGACAGATACTCGGAGTAGACGGCAGCCGCAAAGCGGAGGGACTGAATAACAATTACTTTGAGAACGGCAGGCATACGCCACTTATGATTATGATTAAGGGCGGAACACTGACGGACGAGAGTTTTGACAAGCTGCAGCAGTATATGAACGACATCAAGGGCGCAGCCGGGCAACACGCATTTATCATACTGGAAACAGAGAGCAGCGAGGGGCGAGTAGATTTCGACCAGTCGGAAAAGCCGGAGATTGAGGTCAAAGACCTTGCAAACATTCTCCAAAAGGACGAGCTTTTCCAAGACTACCTCGACAACAACCGCCGCAAGGTGCAGTCCTCTTTCCAGCTCCCCGACCTTTATGTTGGATATACGACGGACTTCAACCGGGCCACAGCGCAGACAGCGCAGGAGGTCACGGAGGAGCAGGTATTTCAGCCGGAGCGAAAGAGCCTTGCGTGGGTAGTGAACAATAAGCTGCTCAACGGCTATCAATTCAAGTATGTAGAGGCTTATTTCCTTGAGCCGGATATTAGCAACCCGGACGACCTCTACAAGCTGCTTACCGTCGCAAACAACGCCGGAGGCCTCACGCCGAATAAGGCGAAACAGATTGTTTATGAGGCTTACGGAGAAACAGCAGAGGACTACCCGGAGGAATGGGGCGACGTTCCATTGGCATACAGCAAGACACAGGGCGGCGGCACGAGCTTCGACCTCGGCCAGCTAACCATGAGCCTGCAAAAGCAGATTGAGAAAGCGGCCAGCAACCACGACGACGCTATTGTCGCCGTGATGAAAGAGGTAAAGAGCCTACTGCTGAAAATGGACAAGGGGGAATGAGTATGTGTATGAACTGCGCTCCCCTCATAAAGACCATTGACGCATATATAGCAAAGGCGGACGGCGACCTTGCAGACGCTCTTGGCAAAGAGGGCTACGCAAAGCCCAAAAAGACGCTCAAGTACGCACAGGATATTGAGGACGGCGTTGCCGAGGCGTTGGTAGAGGAAACAGACTATTTTGTTGCAGAGGCAGAAAAGGCGGTTGACCTTGAAACCTTTGCAAAGGATATTTGGCCGAAAGTGAAGCTCAAGGACGGGCTGAAAGGCAAGCTCGTCGCTGTATTCAAAGAGAATTTAGAGAAGTTTATGCCGGAGTTTATTGGATATTACATCAAGCAGACCGACAAAGACCTCAAACTCTCGCAGGTATCAAAGCGCACAACGGCGTGGGTAAAATCGTGGAGTGAAGAGCTTGGAGAGATTATGAAGCTCAACAGCCATAAGGAAATAGAGCGCATACTCGAAAAAAGCCTAAAGGACGGCAGCAGCATAGCCGCATTTACCCGTGAAATCCTCGACAGCGGAATACGGGACGAATATTACAAAGCCCGGAGAGTAGCTGTCACAGAAGTTTTGACAGCTCACCGGGCAGCGCAGCAGGAGGCATTTATGCAATCCCCAGCGGTCAGTGAAAAGATGTGGCGGCACACCGGGGAATACAGAAACGAGCCTCGCCAAAACCATGTAGACATGGACGGCCAGCGAGTGCCAGTTGACGAGCCGTTTGAGCTTATTGGCGCAGACGGCGGAACATACAACCCCATGTACCCCGGCGACCCGATACTACCGCCGGAGGAACGTATCAACTGCCATTGCATAGAGCAGCCTGTCGTGAGTGAGGAAATCCTCGGCTTGCCATTGGAGGAAAGACAACGCCTGCAGCAGGAAGCAATCGACGACATGGACGACGAATGGGAGAAAGAACTGGACGCAAAGAACAAAGCAAAGGCAGGAATAGACGAGGAATAGTCCTCACGCTGCCTCTCGTGGCGCAGGAGCGTCTAAAACCATTTGGGTGGAGAAAATTACCACCCGGATAAACAACGGCAAATTTGAGCCGTTCAGAGCTTTTTCGTGGCAGCACGAAAATGATACCCGGTAAGGAGCAGCGGAAACGCTGCTTTTTATATTACAAAACACATTGAAAGGAGGTGAGACAGGTGCGGAGAGTAAACAAAGCATACGAGATTACGGACGCTAAAATTTCGTTCGTATCGTTGGTGGATAAGGCGGCGAATAAGCGTCAATTCCTGCTGAAAAAGGCGGAGGACGGGCAAGCGTCATTTACCACCTACGGGCGCATTGTAAAGACGGACGCAGAAAACCACTACGTCACCGGGATTGTCTATGAACCTATGGAGGAGGACAGCCACGGCAACTACATGACGGCAGAGGAGATTACCAAAGCCGCTTACTGGTTTGCGAAGAATGGTGACAAGGTTGATTTGCAGCATAGCTTTGAGCCACTGGATAACGCTACTGTCGTTGAAAATTGGGTCGCAAAGGCAGACTTCAAAATCGGGGACGAGGTTATCAAGGAGGGTACATGGCTTATGACCGTAGAGGTGTCTGACGAGAGCGTGTGGGAGGGCATTGAAAAAGGCGAAATCACAGGCTTTAGTATGGGCGGCCTCGGAAATTACAGTGAGGAGGACGTTGATTTGGATAACGTAAGCAAGCAGGAAACCAAGCAGGGAGCCAGCGAGAAGAAAGGACTTCTCAAGCAGTTGGCGGCAGCATTAGGCGTAAATGTGGTGGAAAAGGGAGCTATGGCAGAGCTTTACGAGGAGCGCAGCAAGGGTACGTTCTTTTGGAACGCTTTTAACTCCCTTGAGGAGATTTTATATAAATACGACAACATCACAGGCCGTTGGGTGTATGAGACGAACGAGGACAAGGTGCGTGAGTGCCTTGAGGAGTTCAATCAGATTATCACCAACATTCTCACTGGCAAGGAAAGCATTACCAAAGCCATTCAGACTGACCGACCCGTAGAAAAGGCCGGAAAGAAAATGAGCGGCAAGAACAAAGAAACCCTCGCAGGCATTTATGAAAGCCTCGGAGCGTTTCTCAAAGAGTTCGACGACCCGGAGGACGACCCGGATAAAAAAGACGACGGGGACGGCAAGGGAACGGCGGACGACAAATCCAAGAAAGACAAGGAGGAAAAAGAAGTGACTAAGCAGGAAGTAGAGGAAATTGTCGCAAAGTCCATTGCGGCAGCAATCGAAAAGGCAGGCTGCAGCACAGGAGGCGGCGACAAGCCTAAAGAGGACGAACAGGACAAGGAAGTCAAGAAATCCGAGGAGGCTATTACCCCGGAGAGCATTGACGCTATGGTGCAGGCTGCTATTGCAAAGGCAATGGAGCCGCAGGAGCAGGAGCAGCACGTCTCTGCGGAGCAGGTGCAGGACATGATTACCAAAGCGGTTGCGGCAGCGGTTGACCCCGTGCTGAAAAGCAAGGGATTGCCGAGCAACCTCAACGGCAGTAGCACTGTTGAAAAGTCGGCAGAACATTATCTGCACGGCATTCTCTAATAACAATGAACAGGAGGAAATAACATTATGGACAACAGCACTATCGTAAGAAAAGCGGCCATTTCCACTGGCTCGCTCACTTCCGGGCTTCTTAACCCGGAGCAGGCTCGAAAGTTCATTCAGCAGACTTTCGACGCTACCAACCTTGGCGGTCTTATCCGTCACGAAATGCGCACCGCCAAAACGGGCGAGATTGACAAAATCGGTATCGGTCGCCGTATTCTGCGCAAAAAGACCGAGAACAACGACGACGGGTACAGAGCTGGCGTAAAAACCAGTCAGATTGAGTATAGCACCACTGCTATCCGTCTGCCTTGGGAAATCACCGAGGAAACCCTGCGTGAGAATATCGAGGGACAGAACCTTGAGCAGATTATCACCGACCTTATGACCTCCCAGCTCGGCGTAGATATGGAGGACTTGTATCTCAACGGCGACGAGGACGTAACTGGCGCACAGGAGTTCAGCACTGGCTCCTCTTACTCTGCTGGCGACAAGGTAACCTACAGCGGCAGCCTTTACGAGTTCACAAAGTCCCATTCCGCAGGCACATGGACTGGCACCGACGTAAAAGAGCTTGGCGAAGCAGGCGACGTTGATTTCTTGAAAGTCAATGACGGCTGGATTAAGCAGATTACCAACGGCGGCCATGTCTACGACGCTTCCGGGGCTTCCGAAATGAGCCTTGACCTGTTCTACAAGACGCTGGCAAAGCTCCCTAACAAGTACAACAACGGCAAGCTTCGCTGGCTTATGTCCCCTCGTAGAGCGCAGGAGTGGGAGCTGTTCTTGCTGAATAAGGTTATCGGCGCAGGCGGCGCAGTTCCCGACAGCATTTACACCGCTCCGGCTCGTATTCCGGCGGTTGAATGCCCGTCCCTCGACGACAGCACTATCCTGCTTACCGACCCTAAGAACCTCATTGTTGTCAACACTTACGGGGTAAAAATCCGTAAGACCGTTGAGGGCAAGGAAGCAATCATGCAGGATAAGCGTTTTTACGTTACCCACCTTGACTACGACCCTATTATCGAGGAGCTTGACGCAACTGCAATTATTAAGGGTCTGAAATAAGAGAGGAGGCAGCAGTCATGTATCATTTAAGACTGATTAAGTCTCTTTCCTACACGGGCGTTGTTGAGGCAACCAGCAAAAACCCGGACGTATTCACGGAGGACAAGGCTACTGCTGACGCAGCGGTAGCCACTGGCTATTTTAAGCTCATGGAGGACAACGGGGCAGCAGCCCCGGCCCCGGAGCAGACGGCGCACCTCTCCAAAGCACAGCTTGAAGAAATGAAATTCGACGACCTCAAGAGCCTTGCGGCTGATATGGGCGTTGATACGACTGGCTTCAAGAAAAAGGCTGATTATGTGGAGGCGATTGCGGCCGTTGAAGTTATCCCCGGCCCGGAAACCGACGAGGACGGGAATGAGGTAGACTACGGCGAGGGCAGCCCTACTATGGTGGAGTTGCAGGAGCAGTAAAGGAGGAGGTGTAGACTATGGCGCAAAGGCCGTGGGTGACACCTCAAGAAGTCAAAGACTACTCCGAAATACCAGCGGTACAGCAGCGCAGCGACACACGGCTCACAGTGGACATTGCGAGAGCAGAGCAGTATGTAATCACATACACGCATAACTCTTTCAAGGACGAGGAGGAGATACCGCCACCCGTAAAAACGGCGGTTTTGTTGCTGGCGGAGGCATACGGCCACAACGCAGCTATCGCAGCAAAAGAGGTTAAGTCTGAAACATTCGACGATTACAGCTACACCACCGAGACAAGCCAAATCAGCATTGAGGCGTTAGACCTTGCAGCCCTGTTAGATGATTATGTGATAACAGAGCCGAGAAATGGTGTCACGCTCCGCATGAGAAAGCTCTAAGGAGGTGCGGCCGTGAGCTTAGAAAACCTTTTAGACCACCTTTGCGATATTTACCACATACAGGAGGCAGACAAATCACCCGGCTACGGGCTGGCTGCCTCCCCCTCTTTCTCTTACCCAAAAGAGCCGGACATCAGCGGTCAAAGCTGTCATTTCGGTGTGCGCTCGCAGAGCGTCACGGTAACGCAGACAGCCCCGGCCAACCTCATGGACGCTAAAATCAAACTCACCTTACCGACCGGGACGGACATACGCCTCAATGATAAGATTGTGGATTGTGCGACCGGGCTTGAATACACAGCAGAGCAGCCACGGAATATAAGAGGCCACCACCTTTTCGTCTACATCAAAAAGACGGGAGGACAAAAGGCACTATGAGTAATTATGTTGACATTGACATGGCAGAGTTCAAGGCGTTTTTCGGCAGCGTCGAAAAAGCGGCAAAGGGCGACTTTCGCAAAGAGTTTGAGCTGTTTTTGGAGGGACTTGGAAACGAGTTCTTGAGGATATTGCAAGACGAGATTATCCGGCGACAGGTATTGGACAGCAGGCAGCTCCTCGCCAGCTTTGAAAAGGGCGGCGACGGAAACGTATGGGAGCTGACGGACGGCGGCCTCACACTGGAAGTCGGTACGAACGTTGATTATGCAAGTTATGTTAATGACGGTCACTGGACAAACACCAAAGGCGTAGAGCGACGCTGGGTGCCGGGTTATTGGGAGGGTGACCGCTTTATTTACGACCCGGCGGAAAAGAATAGCGGAATGCTGTTAAAGCAGCATTGGGTAGAGGGTAAGCACTATTGGGACAGCGCATTGCGCATACTCGACAAGATTTACCCGGAGCTTTTAGACGCAAAGCTGCAGGAATGGATAGACAATTATTTCGGCGGCTAACACGGAGGAGGTGGAGAAGTGCTTGAGCAGGAATTGGCAAGCATTATGAAATACACGCTCGACAGAGCAGGAAACCCCTCGCCGTACTATTACGAAGTGCCGCAGCACTTCACTGTCCCGGCGGTTTACTTCCCCACGCCGGAAATTACGACCGGGGGCGAAACCTTTGCAACGTATAGTATGGAATATGCTTGGTATATCAAGTTTTTCCATAAATCGTCGCAGGAGGCATACGCTCTTGGGTTGGCAGTTTTGACGGCGATAAAAGGAAACCGTAACCTTATTCCCCTCATTACAGAAACGGGTGAAAGGGCGGAGGGGAACATCAGATTGGACGACCCAAAACTCAAGGTATTGGACAACGGGGCAGCACAGCTCACATTGAACTGGACGAGCCGCCGACCATACGACAGAGAAGAAACGGTCAAAATGCAAAGCTACGAGGTGGAGGGCTGGAAAAACCCGGACATTTATATTTCAAGGGTTATCCCGACGGCATACGCAGAGGCGATTGAGCAATATGCGGTGACATTACCTACACCGCCAAAACCAACCGGGGCAGCACCCGGAACACCATAAAGGAGGCATTAGCATGGGTACAAAAGGTACAGCAGCCGTAGCAGAGGCGGCCACACCCGAAAAGGCGCAGGCTCCTAAGTTTACGGTGGAGAGGCTGGCTGCGGACTGCAGACAGCTTTTTGGCGTGTCCTCTTGCACGTTCGCAGGGGCTACGCACGGCATGACGGGAGAATACACCGTCGCAGAAATGAAAGCACACATTAAAGAATGGTGCAGCAAGGAGGTAAAGTAAATGGCAGGCGGAACATTCGATAAGCTGGCTGGCAAGACCCGTCCGGGTACTTATATCAATTTTGTAAGCACCCGACACGACACTGTTGGTATCAGCGAAAGAGGTATCGTAATCGTACCTCTCATTAAACACACATGGGGGCCGGTTGGGGAGTACATTTCCCTTGATTGCAGCGGCCCGGACGCAGCTATCGCAAAGCTCGGTTACAGCATTTATGACAGCGACGCAAACCGTCAGATGTTGCTTATCCGTGAGGCGTTTAAGAAAGCTGCAAAGGTACTTGTATATCGTGTCAACAAAGGTACGCAGGCAAAAGCGACCAGCGCACCTGTAACGGCAACGGCCAAGTACGGCGGAACAAGGGGAAATAAGTTGAGCTTTTCGGTAGTTGCAAACCCGGTAGGTGGTTTTGATGTACTGGTAAACCTCGACGGCAGCAAGGTGGCAGAGTATAACGGTCTGAAAACCGTTGAGGAGCTGATTGCGCAGGACAATGAGTATATTACTTTTTCCGGCACGGGCGACCTCACAGCTATCGCAGGAGTAAACCTCACAGGAGGCGCAGACACTACAATGGAAAACTCTGACGCTACGGCGTTCCTTGACAGCATTGAGGGCGTGAAGTTCAACACTCTTTGCTTCCCTGTAACAGAGGCCAGCCTGCAGACAGCAGCAAAGACCAAAATCAAGTATATCCGTGAGAATATCGGCAGAGGCGTACAGGTTGCTATGCCGGACACCGAGGCGGACGACTACGAGGGCGTTATCAATGTTACAAACTCTGTAAAGGTAGACGGCGTAGAGCTGACAAACGCAGAGGCTTGCGCTTGGGTTGCAGCAGCGACAGCGGCAGCAAAGAACACGCAGAGCAACACCTATGTAGAATATGAGGGGGCGACCGAGGTTGTTGGTGCAAAGAGCCACGAGGAGGCTGTTGCAGCTATCAATAACGGCGAGTTTTTCTTCTCTGTTTCCGAGGCCGGAGCGGTTGTTGTAGAGTATGACATCAACACCCTCGTAACCTTTAAGGACGGCAAGGACAAGACCTACCGTAAAAACAGAGTTATCCGTGTTTTCGATACTTTTGCGGAGGCGTTGCAGCTCAATTTCCCTCCGAACAAGTACGACAATAGCTCCACGGGCTGGGACATCATGGAGGGCATTGGCCGCACCATTTTAAAGCAGTTTGAGGACGCAGGAGCGATTACCGCCGTTGACTACGACAACGATTTCCTTGTTGACAGGGAAGCAAGCCACGGCGACGAAACCTATTTCAACGTAGGATTGCAGCCCGTGGACAGCGCAGAGAAGCTCTACTTCACTATTTCCACGAGATAAGGAGGATAAGCGGATATGGAATACAATAAAAACCCTATTTCCCTTAGAGAGGGAAAAATCTTCATTGACGGCGTGGAGTGCGTTGACGGTGTAAACTGCACCATTAAATTTACGCCGGATGTATGGTCGGGCAAGCAGCTCGGCGAGCGCACCAATAGTAGCCGTTGGCTCGGCTACAATATCACAGGAACGATTACCCGTCGCCGTTCCAATAACTGGCTCAAGACAAAAATCAAGGAGTACATTGCGACGGGAGCAACGCCGGAAATGAAAATCCAAGGCATTATGGACGACGTGAACAGCGATTATTACAAGGCACACGGCAGTGATGTTGTTACCTGCGTAGGCTGCGTCCTCACCGGGGATTTGCCTCTTACGGCACTGGACAGCGGCGGCGAGGTTGTAGACGATGCTATCAACTTCAACGCAAAGGACATTGTATAAGCGGCAGCAAACAAACAGCGGCCCCTCTACGGCGAAATACCGGGAGGGGCTTTTCATTTTATCGTAAAGGAGAAAAATCATCATGGCAAAGAAAGATTTGAAATATTTTATGCGTTCCACCGAGGCAGAAATCGTTACCGCTCCCGGCCCGGAGAGTTTCAAGGACGAGGACGGCAATGTTATCCCGTTTGAGATTAAGGTGCTGACGCAGGCAGAAATCAATCAGATTAACGATAACTACCGCAAGCGCAGCATGGCAACGGATAAAAAGGGCAATCCGCTTATTGCTATGGGCGAGGTTGTTTGGAAAACCGAGAAAGACAGCGCAAAGGCCTCCCGTCACATGATTGTCGAGGCATTGCAGTACCCGGATTTGAAAGACCCGGAGCTGATGAAATACTATGGCTGCGTAGATGTTACGGATATGCCGCTGCTTGTATTCTCCAAATCCGACGAGTACCAGCACGTTTCCCGTATCGTAATGCAGGCATTGGGGCTGGCAAGCACCGTCAATGACGACGAGGATGTGAAAGACGCAAAAAACTAATACAGGAGGCAGGAAGCACGGCGTATTGGGCGCACGTTCTTTGGCAAAGACATAACCTCCGGCCGGAGGAGTTTGAAAGAATGAGCCGCCCTACGCAGCTTTTTTATATTGCCTCCGAGTTAGAGGAGGACAGAAACCCCTGCAGGCATGACACTATTAAGGGAGGAGGCGGTATTTAGTGGCTGATTTAACTGCGAAATTTAAGCTGGTTGACGAAATGAGCGACAGGCTCGGCAGCATAGCCGAGAGCGGCCAGCAAATGATAGACCAGTGGGAGCAGGCAGGCGAGGCGGCTAACGCTGCCTTTGAGGGTATCGCAGGAGGCGTAGCAACGGCTACATCTTCCGTAGACGGAGTTGCGACCTCTATTGATACCTTGCAAGGGGCGGCCAATAACGCCGCCTCCTCTGCTGATACACTGGCAGAAACCATGAACGGCTACGGAAACGCAGCCGGAGAAGCTGCACAGCAGACGGACTACTGGACGGACGCTGTCGGCAATTATGATAAAAGTGCATTGGAAGCGGTCTATACCACCGAGGAACTGGTAGACATGGGTTTGAAGTCGGCAGCCGCTCTTGAGGAGCAGGAGCGAATGTTTGAACTTTGCGACCAGTCAGCCAGCAGTTTGAGCAAATCAATCGAGGCGACGAGCAGCATTACCAGCGAACTTTCCTCGGCAATGGACGAAGCGGCCAGTATGGCGGAGGAATTATCAAAAAGTGATGAAGTTTCCGCCGAAACCAAAGCGGAACTTGCGAAAGCGAGCGTAGACGCTGCAGAGGCATTGCAGCAGCTTACGGCAGCCCAAGAGGAGGCCAACGCTGCAATGGAGAATTACGACGCTGTTATGGCTTCCGGCACAACTGATTTAGGAGAGCTTGAGGCGGCAGCAGAGAGGGCAGGACACGCAGCAGAAAACCTCGCAGAGGCCAACGGCAAGGCCAGTGACGCTACCGAAGAATTGGCAAAAGCCACGGAAAAAGCCTCCGAGGAGGCTGAAAACGGGGAAAAGAGCGGCATTGGAGCTGTAGAGGGAATAGCAAGCGCATTGGCAGCAGCAGGCATTACAGCCACTGTAAAGGAAATTGCAGAAAGCGTCTATGAACTGGTTGACGCTTTTTCGGAAGCGGAAAGCACCGTTGTAAAGGCCACAGGCGCAAGCGGAGAGGCGTTAGACGGACTGACAAACAGTATGATGAACGCTTATGCCGCTTCAAAATCCGGTAGCCTTGAAGATACAGCCGGGGCTATCGGAGAAATCAACACCCGAATGGCATTGACCGGGGACGAATTAACGGACGTTACAGGAAAATTCCTTGATTATGCAAATATAACGGGAACGAATGTAGTCAGCTCCGTGCAAAACGTCACCAAGATTATGAATAAGTGGGGCGTGGAGGGCAGCGAGGTTGAGAGTGTTCTCGACAAACTGGCATACGCCGGACAGATTTCGGGAATATCCGTTGACAACTTGAGCAGTACCCTAATTACTGGTGCAGCCTCATTCCAAGAAATGGGACTTTCGCTCGATAATGCTATTTCCATGCTGGCTCAATTTGAGCTATACGGCATGAGCGGAACGACGGCAATCACAGCAATGCGTACAGCGGTAAAGAATTTCTCTGACGACGGTTTAGATGCAGAAACAGCCTTACAATCTGTTATCAATGAAATTGCAAACATGGAGAGCGCAGCCGACGCTACCGCCCTTGCAGTTGAAACTTTCGGAAGCAGAGCCGGAGTGGACATGGCAAACGCTATAAGGAGTGGAGCTGTTACGGTAGATAGTTTGACTGGCTCGCTCGAAGCGGCAGACGGTACGCTCGCAAAAACAGCAACAACAGCACAGACGCTCGACCAAAAGTGGACGCAGGCAAGTAACAACATCAACTCGGCATTTACAAAAGCGGTGGAGCCTACAATCAGCAAAATTTCAAGCGGTTTTGCCGACCTCGTGAACGGTGTAGGTAAGTTTTTGAACGAACACCCAGCCGTAACGAAAGCAATAACCGCCATAGGAGTAGGCCTCGGAGTTGTGGTTGCAGGAATAGCAGGCGTGACATTTGTTACAACTGTTGCAATTCCGGCTATTACAGCGTTCGGCACAGCCTTAAATGTTGCACTCGGCCCGATAGGTTGGGTTGCATTGGCGATTACTGGCGTTGTAGCAGCAGGCGCAGCTCTTGTCGCTATGATGTCTGACGCAGAGGACGAGACAGAAAACATGACGGCGACCACCCGTGCGCAGTATTACGAACTGCAAGACCTTAACGCTGAATACGACGAGGCTTGCGCAAAGTACGGGGAAAATTCAGAGGAAGCATTGAGGCTCAAATACCAAATGGACGACCTTTCAGCGGCCTTTGAAGAAAATAGGCAGACGCTTGAGGAGTTTGTTGCAGAGGTAGACGCTCTTTGTGAGAGTGTTTCGCAGGTAACAGACGACTTTCATGAGGCCATGTCTGAAATAGACGCACAGGAAACAGGTACCCTTGCGCTTATTCAGAAATACGAGGACTTAGCAACGCAGTCCGAATTAACCGGGGCGGAGCAAAAAGAACTCGAAGCGGTAATGAAGAAACTCTCCGATACATTCCCGGATTTAGCAGATAACATTGACCTCGCCACATTGAGCGCAGAGGAATATGTTGCTGTTATGAAGCAGGCACTCGGACAGGAAGCAGAGGAGCGCAGACAGCAGGAGGCTCAAGAGGCTTACGTTGAAGCACTCCAAAAGAGAGCGGAACTCACAGAGGAAATTGCAAAGGCCGAAGAAAACTTGCGGCTATCGCAGGAGAGCGACGACAATGCGGCATTCCTCTCTGACGCATGGTTTTATAACAACACAGGCTGGCTTGGAACTTGGGCGACACAGACTGATGAATATACAGAAGCCCTTGAAAAACTGAATGCTGCCAACGCTGAAAATGAGGCCACTATTGCTGAAATAGAGCAGGAGTGGGAAAACCTCGCTGCAGCAGAGGAGGAGGCAGCAGAGCAGGCAGTCTCTTACGAGGAGGCGGCAGCAACCGCCTATGAGAACGTAAAAACGAAAATCGAGGAGCTATGCGCCGCATACGACGAGGCTTACGAAGCTGCTCTCACGAGCTTTGAGGGTCAGTTTAGCTTGTTTGACGAGGCAAGCACATCATCAGAGGAGTATATGAATGCCACTGTTGAAAACGCACAGGCGGCATTAGACAGCCAGCTATCCTATTGGGACAGCTATTTGGCTAACATAGAAACTCTTAAAGCGACCTCGGCAGAGGACTTGGGTGTAACTCAAGAAAATTACGAAGCGTTAATGCAATTTGTTCAAGACGGCAGCGCAGAGGCCACAGGGCTTGCAAATAGCATGGTTGAGGCTATCAACAGCGGAAACACCGAGGCTGTAACCCAATTAGCCACAACTGCCGGAGAAGTAGCAACGAAGCGTGAAGAAATCGCAGCGGCGACGGCTGATTGGGCGACAAACTTCACAGAGCAAATGGACGCAATCGAAAAGGAAATGCAGTCCACGGTAGAGGGAATGAACCTTGATACCGAGGCGGCAGCTTCCGCAACGGCGACCATAAACGGATATGTAGAAGCTATCAAGGCCGGAAAGAGCGGAGCAGTAGCGGCAGCGCAGGAAGTCGCAAACGCAGTTACAGCGGCATTAGCAAGTGCCAATACAACTGTTAATGTGAGGGTAAATTCCAGCAGCAGTGTCGCAGGCCACGCCAACGGCACGACGGACGCAGAGAGTGTGTTTGTTGCAGGTGAGGAGGGGCCGGAACTGATTGTCAGCAAGGCAGCAGCCTACGCCAACGGCACGACCAACAGCGACGATTACTATATCGCCGGAGAAAACGGGCCGGAGTTGATTGTTGGACAGCAGGGCAGCACGGTATTTCCGACCGAGGAAACAGACCGCCTTATCAACGCCCTAACCGAACGGCAGCCACTTAAAGTGCTGTCAGAGGGGCTTACCAGCAGCGGCAGAGACAAGGCAACCGAACAGGTCAAGCGCATACTGCTTGAAATTGCAGGCAGCGGCTCAATCGAAGTCGGAGGCACGAGCGGAGGCACGGACAAAGAAACAATCCTTGAAGTCCTATACGAGCATTTGAAGCCTGTGCTTATGAGCATTATCCAAAGCGAAATTTACGAGGAGGGAGAGTTGACATATGAGTTCTAAGTACCAAATGTGGCTTACCTACAATGCGGAAAAGGAGAAAATTCAGCTCCCCGTCCTGCCGGAGGAGTTTTCAGTTACCAACGGCAGCAACAACGACAGCGTGAATGTAGTGGGGCTGGGCGAAATCATTATTATGCAGAGCCGCCCAGCCCTGCAATTCAGCTTTTCCAGCTTTTTCCCGGCAGCAAAATTCCCGGGATTGCAGGTAGACAAAATAACAAAGCCACTAACACTGATACAGAAAATCAACACATGGAAAGCAAGTAAGAAACCTATACACTTCATTGCGACTGCCTGTGGAGTGGATTTATATGCCACTATCGAGGATTTTAAGTATTCAGAAGCAGGAGGCGACCCCGGTACATACCAATACAGCATTACGCTCAAGGAGTACCGGGAAATTAAGGTTAGACAGGTAAAGGTCAACATACCGAAAGCAACGGCCACGGTAAAGAAAGAGGAGCCACGGGTGGATAACACCGTGAAGCCAAAGACCTATACCGTCAAGAGCGGCGACTGCTTGTGGAATATCGCAAAGAAATTCTACGGCAACGGTGCGCTCTACACCAAAATTTACAATGCAAACAAAAGTGTAATCGGGGGCAATCCGAATTTGATTTACCCCGGACAGGTTTATACCATTCCAGCGTAAGGAGGCGAGGCTATGGCGGACGGAATAAGCCTAATCATCATAAAAGGCGAGCAGGGCTATGACGTTACCCAGCTTGTTGAGACAATCAAGTGGAAAGGCAGAAAAGGGTCGGCTGCACGTTCTATCAATGTAACGCTGGTGGACGACGACGGCTACCAACACGCCCGGAGCGAGATTGATATTGAGAAAGGACATCAATGCTTGTTTTCTTACAACGGTAAAGAGCTTTTCCGGGGAATTATTATGTCGCAGACGCAGACCAGCAAGAAAAAGCTGAAATTCACGGCCTACGACAATGGAATATACCTTGCAAATAACAAGGACACATTCACCTATGAGAACAAAACGGCCAGCGACGTATTTCGTGATTGTTGCACACGTTTTGGGCTTCCTATGGGAGAGGTGGCAAAGTGTTCCTACAAAATCCCGGAGCTTACCAAGAGCAAAACCACGGCTTTTGACGCTATCTGTGACGCAATGAGCCTCGATTTCGACGCTACTGGAATAAGACACTATATAGCCTCGGATAAGGGCAAATTGAGCCTGCTGACACGCAGGGAGAACATCTTGCAATGGGTGGTTGAGGTAGGGCAAAACCTTATATCTTATTCGTACACCAAGAGCATTGAGGACATTAAAACCCGTGTGAAAATGGTATCGAAAGAGGGGACGACCATTGCAGAGAAAGTCAATTCCTCTCTTGAGAAGAAAATCGGCACTTTTCAAGAAATCGACCGCCCGGACGAAAGCCTCACCACGGCGCAGATAAATGACCTCATTGCCAGCATACTCGACGAGAAAAGTACGCCGGAGCGGACACTGGATATTGAGGCCGTAGGTATTCCCGAAGTAATTTCGGGAATTGGCGTTTATATCATTATCCCGGAGCTGGGGCTATCCCGTACATTTTATGTGGATAGCGATACCCATACATTCGAGGACAACAAACACACCATGTCGCTCAAGCTCAACTATGCAAACGACCTTTCAAAACCGGAGAAATCCGGCGGAGGGGAGAAGCCAAAGAGCAAAGAGTACAAGGTGGGCGACGTGGTGCAGTTCAATGGCGGTTACCATTACGTCAGCAGCACGGCGAGCAATCCAACGGGGTCAAAGTGCAGCGCAGGCCCGGCAAAGATTACTGTCGTAGCCAAAGGCGCAAAGCACCCGTGGCACCTTATTCACACAAACAGCCAGTCAAGGGTCTATGGTTGGGTAGACGACGGCACATTCAGTTAGAGGAGGCGCAGATATGGCAGGAGAAAGCACAGAACAAACCAGCCTCAAGGGACTGTTTCAAGGTATGGCAGCAGGCGAAACGGAGGTGCTGCAGGGGATTGTCAAATCAGCAAGCCCTCTGAAAATCCAAATTGTCAACGACGACAAGTTGGTAATTGGCCCGAATATTACCTACGTTCCGAGGCACTTAACAGACTATACGACCACTTGCTCCATTTCCAAAGGCAGCAAAGGCAGCGTAAACGGGCCGACAAGCGACGGCAGCAGGCTCACAGATTTTAATTTCAGCGGAAGTATCACGGTACATAACGCACTGAAAGCCGGGGAGAAAGTACACGTTTTATCTTTCAACCACGGCAAGCAGTATTATGTGCTGGATAGGATAAGCTGACATGGCAGAGGTTTATATTCCTATCCCGATTGACACGGTAACGGAGGCGGAGGAGCAGCCGTCATTGACTTACCGCCTCGACCTTGACAACGGGAGGATTGTGGGAAAAGTGGACGGACTGGAAGCAGTAAACCAAGCTATCAGAAAAGCCATTATTACCCCACGTTTTAAGTGTCTGATATACGACAACCAGTACGGGAGCGAGATAGAGGACGCTATTATCGCAAAGGACGCAACAGCAGAGTATATCGAGGCTGTTACAGAGGGCTTTGTAAAAGACGCATTGCGCCCGGACACGAGGATATTATCGGTGTACGACTTTCAATTTGAGTTCGAGAACGACAAGGCGTACATCTTTTTCAGAGCAGACACCATATTTGGAAAAACAGAGATTGAGGAGGTGATTTAGAGTGTTTGAAGATTACACATACGAGCGGCTTATGGAGGACGTTTTGAACAATGCGCCGGAGGGGATTGACACCCGGCAGGGCAGTATATTCTACGACGCAGTTTCCGGCCCGGTAATGAAGATTGCCAAATACTACACCGACCTCGACCTCATTGTTGAAATGACGACTGTTGCAACCGCAAGGGACGAGGCACTGGACGTAAAGGCCAGTGAATACGGCATAACCCGACTTCCAGCAACGAAAGCAAAGTATTATGTCACATTTGAGGGAGTTACCCCACAGGCTGGCGAGAGGTTTTACACTGACGGCCAGTATTTTATGCTGCAATATGACGCTGACGCAGGGCTTTACTACCTTGAGGCAGAGGCGGCAGGAAGCAGCGGTAACGAGGTTTACAGCGGCACTCCGGCAGTCCCGGTCAACAATATAGAGGGGCTTACAGCGGCGACGTTCGGCATGATATACGAGAACGGCAGCGACGAGGAGGACGACGACAATCTCCGTACCCGTGTGCAGGAGAAAATTGCAGGCCCGGCAGAGAACGGCAATAAGCAGCATTATAAAACTTGGTGCGAAAGCCGGGAGGGAGTTGGGCGAGCGAGAATATTTCCACTATGGAACGGGCCAAACACGGTCAAAGGCGTGCTGATAGACAGCACAGGAAAGCCGTGTGGAGCTTCAAAAGTAGCGGAGGTACAAAACTATATTGACCCGGCCACAAAAGGCTACACGGCCGTCGTGAACGGCAAAACATACACTGTAGGCGACGGGCTGGGAGAGGGCGTGGCAAATCTCGGAGCGCATTTCACAGCGGTAGCAGCCACCTCGCTTGCAATTAACGTATCATTTGAGGCAGAGCTGGCGAGCGGAGCTACAAGAGACGCAGCCATACAAGAAGCAACGGAGGCTATTTCAGATTACTTCAAAGAGCTGGTACTAACCACCGTAGAGGCAACAGATATTGTTGTCCGTTTCTCGGCAATCGGCGCAATCTTGAGCGGCTTACAGAATTTGCTCGATTATAGCAACCTGCAGCTCAATGGCAGCACCCACAACATCATACCCGGAGAGGACGACGTACCTGTTGTTGGGGAGGTGAGTATTGGGTGAAATTTTACGACAAGTATTATGAAAACAATTACGAGGAGCTAATCACCTATTACCCCCGGTTTTACAGGGAAGTCTTTGAAATGGTGGAAATCCTCAAAGCAAACGGCAGGATAGCCGACGAGCTTGAGGCAAATATTGAACAGACTTACCTCAACAACTTCATAGACTTTGCAGACGAGGCGACAATCGCCAAACTGGAAAAATTCTTGATGATAGGACTAAACAAGAGCCGCACCCTTGAGGAACGCAGGAGGCTTGTTAAGTCCTATTTTGTTGGTTTTGGTAAAGTTTCGGCTTCTATGCTGGCAGAAATGATACAGAGCTACACAGGAGCAGGCGTAGAAAGCCGCTTTGAGGCTTCGGATGAGGAGGGTAACAACACTCTTTATATCAATTTCCAGCGAGGCAAAGAGCCGACGCTCTATATGAGCGACATCAACCTCCTGCTTGGAAAGAAAATCCCGGCTCACATCAACTGGCAGGCGGCGGTAACTTACTGTTTCCCGGTTGGTATCGGAATGAGGAGGACGTACTACAAATTTGGCTATGACCTTTGCGGCACTAAGCCGGACATTGCCATGATAGGTGCGATTGTGAACCGGGCGACAGCTACGCAGGCGAAAGCCAGCAGCCATACCACGAGATACAGCCCGGCAGCAGAGGAAAACGAACTGTGTGGAACGGAGCCGGATATAGCCACAATAGGCTCTCTCGTAGCCGTCAGCAGCGTTTTGGAGGCCAATAGGCAGAATTATACTAACGACTACAAAACGGCGGCAGAGAGCGCACAGGAGGCCGGAGAGTGGCCGGGCAGAGCAACGCTCGGCAATGCAACCGAAATTAACGCCGGAGCTGGCGTGAAAGTCGCCAATTACGGTGTTGATTATATTTACTGCGGTACAAGGCAATCGCAGAGTTAGGAGGTAAAGCAATGGCATTTTGGAAAGAGAGCTTTTTGAACAAAATCAGAGCTGAATGGCTGCGCCGGATTTACAAATTCCAGTATTACGCCGGAGGCAAGTGGTATGACGCTGTGATTACCGACAAGAAAATCGACGGGAACACGCTTTATGTTACCACCACGACCACCGACAGCGAAGCCCTCACCATTACCAAAATCCGCCTGCTGGACACGGCAGGAGAGGTAGCTGGTGAGATTTCCGAAAGTATTACGAAGCTCGCTACGCAGGGAGTTATCACTGCTTGGGAGTTCCCGTTGTACGAGATTACCACAACATAAGGAGGTGAGAGACAAATGGCATATCAGATTTTGGTTTGGAAAGACCACGCCGTAACACCCGGCAATACCTATACCGTAACCGAAAACGGCGACGGCACAATTACGCTTACCCCGGCTGGAAAAGTAGTACAGCAGGGAACGAACATGAGCGCAGTTAATTTCAACAACATGGAAGCTGGTATTTTTGCAGCTAACGTCACGGCAGCGGAGGCTATGCAGCTCATTCGCTTGCTGAAAGATAAGGCGGAGGCACTTGAGGGAGTTGTCCTTGAGGCGACCCTCACAAACAGCAAAAAATATCCGTTCAATGACAGCGTTAAGACGATTGCGCTGGGAAATGCGAACGTCAGAAACAACAAGGACTACACCGTTATTGTTGAGGCGCAGGCTGCAGACGGATTTGTTGGAGATATTGTTATTTCCGACAAAATGCTCAATGGCTTCAAGATTGCCTTTACAGGCAGCGCAAGCAGCGTGTTGGTAAAGTGCTATGTGCAGGGAGGTAAGTAACCTATGGCAAATGTAATTATCAAATCGGACGAGCGCAGAGCCTACGAGGATAGAGTGTTGCAGTCGTTCGGAGGAAACAGAGCTGACAGCGGAGCAAGAGAGGCAGCGGAGGTTATCGCAGCCCGTTCGCACGAGGCTTACAGCGAATTAAAGAGAATGGAGGAAAAGCACAGATGAATGTAATTGAAAAGACACCCGGCACTTATGTCGAGTACGAGACTACCAGCAAGAGCATTATTTTCGGTGACGACGACCTTTCTATCAACCTCAAGAACAGGGAGAGAGACGAAAAGGTGCTTATTGACATTTGCGCCGACGCAAACGGCGAGCTGACTATGGGTACGGCAGCAGGCCTCAAGTACGTTGCGCAGGTTGAAATCCCTGCAAGACAGTACACCGAGGAGGAAAAGGAAAACCCGGACTATGACCCGGAGGCCGAGGAGGGTACAGAGGCAGCAAGACAGACCATTGTTACGAGAACGCCCGTACCTTTCGACATTGATAACTGCACACTTTATTTGTGGGGAATGGAGGAATAAGACATGAGTAATTTTGACGATATGAAGCTGGCCGTGGAAGCACTTTCCGGCGGCAAGAACACGGTATTGTTCGACGACATTGGTATGCCGTCGATTATGGTTATCCTGCCGAAAATGATTTCCAACGCCCTTATCACTGGGGCAACCGAAACCACTCACCCCGGATTTATCTTGAACAACGTAGAAAAGGAAAAAGTAGCCCTGTCGAAGTATCACAACATCATTGTGAACAGCAGGGCTTATTCTTTGCCTATGCAAGACCCGAAAGCAAGCCTCACTTGGCAGGCGGCTATGGACGCTTGCAGAAAGAAAGGCGAGGGCTGGGGCTTAACACCGTTTTCCCTTTGGGGTGCGGTTGCCCTTTGGTGCAAGAAAAACGGCACTATGCCGCACGGCAATAACAACTACGGCAATGACGTGACCTATACCCATGAAAGAGGCGTTTGCTCCTACAAAGAGGGAGGCAAAACAGCAAGAACGGCCACGGGTAGCGGCCCGGCGACGTGGTATCACGACCATACGCCATTTGGCATTGCAGACCTTAACGGTAATGTTTGGGACTGGTGCGCAGGCATGAGGCTTGTCAACGGTGAAATTCAGATTATCCCTTATGCCAACTGTATGAGCGCAACCTGCGACATGAGCGAGGGCAGCACCGAATGGAAAGCAATCAAAGCCGACGGCAGCCTCGTTACACCGGGAACGGACGGTACTCTGAAATACGATATTGTGAGCGGCAAGGTTACTCTTTGCACCACAATCACGTCACAGGCAGACAGCGGCAGAGGCGGCACATTCGAGAGCATGGCACTGGCAAGCGGCGTAACGGCTCCGCAGATTTTGAAAGAGCTTGCACTCTTCCCGGCAGACAGCAGCGGCTATGAGGGTGACTATTTCTATGTGAACAACGGCGCAGCCGAGCGTTTCCCGGTTCGTGGTGGCGGCTGGGGCAACGGTGCGCATGCTGGGGTGTTCTCGACGGCCTTGAACAACCCTCGCTCTCATTCCGGCACGGGCATCGGCTTCCGCTCCGCTTTTTATGGTGAACTGTAAACTGATTACTGAATAACTGATTGGGCGGCGATAGCCGCCCTTATATTTTGTAAGCAGAGGAGCAGAGGCTATGGCAAACACACCAAATTACAGCAAGGAAACGACGAGTTTCATGCTCAAAGAGAAGATTGCCGACATGATGAAGTACGGCAAGCAGGCAGTAGCGAACTTTCCTCGGCGAGAACGCCAAACAGCGGACGAGATAAGGCGGTCAATGCTTACCATGTATCGACTTTCCATTATGGTGGAGAAGAAATACTACAAGAAAACCACGCTGCAAGACCTTGATATTGAGCTGGACGTGTTACGGCATTTAATACGACTGGCGCAGGATAAGGACTACTACGGGCAGAACATAGCCCCTCCCCTATCCTTTAAGAAATACGAGTATTGGAGCGGACTGCTGAACGAAATCGGTCGCATTATAGGCGGTTATATGAAATACGCAAAGTAAAGTATTTGGGGAGCAGGCCGGATAGCGTTTCCCGATTCGTGGTGGCAACTGGAACAACGGTGCGAATGCTGGGGTGTTCTATACGAACTTGAACAACCCTCGCTCTAATTCCAACACGAACATCGGCTTCCGCTCCGCTCTGCGGCTATGCCGGACATGGAGGCGCATATCTCAAGGGATTGCGCCCGGAGCATAGCCCCAAAGGGGTCGGCTTCCCTCCTACGGCCAGTACAGACCAAAGGAAAAGATTATATTGCCGTGAAAACGCCCTAATGAGGCATGAAAGGAAGTGAAACACACCGCAGCCACGGGACGAGGCGGAAACGTCACGCACGGCGGAAAGCGAGGAAGATATGAGCGGCATATCAGATAAAACAGAGGGTATTGTGATACTCGACGACGTTTACGACCGAATTTGCCAGTACGAGGAGCTTTACCAGTCACATATTGAGGCACGAAAAGGCAAGCGATACCGAGACGACGTATTGACGTTTACGGACAGGCTGGAAGAAAACCTTATTGAGCTTCAAAATGAGCTGATTTGGCAGACTTATACAGTTGGCAAATATCGGCCGTTTTACGTTAGAGAGCCAAAGCTCCGCCTTGTAATGGCGTTGCAGTACCGGGACAGAGTTGTGCAATGGGATATATACAAACAGTTATACCCTTTCTACGACAAAATGTTTATCGAGGACAGCTACGCCTGCAGACGGGACAAAGGAACGCACAAAGCGGCAGACCGATTACAGTATTGGTTGCAGCAGGTCAGCCGAAAACCCGGTGAATGGTATTATTTGAAGCTGGACATCAGCAAGTATTTTTACAGGGTAGACCACCTTGTACTGCTGGACATTTTGAGCCGGAGGATAAAAGACCAGCGGCTCATGCGGCTTCTTTCAGAGATTATAAATAGCGAGGACACACGCTTCGGACTTCCGGCAGGCGTAAGCCCGGAGGATTGCCCGGAGGAGCAGTGGCTCAACGACGTGGGTATGCCAATCGGCAACCTAACGTCACAGCTTTTTGCCAACATTTACCTCAACGAGTTAGACCAGCTTTGTAAACACGAGCTTCACCTCCATTACTACATACGGTATATGGACGACGTGATTATACTTTCTAACGATAAGAGGGAGCTGGCAGAAATCAAGGAGATTATTGAGGATTTTCTCAATAATGTTTTACACCTCGACCTCAATAAAAAGACGGCTATTCGCCCGTGCTACGACGGCATAGATTTTGTCGGCTATCGTATTTGGGCGACGCACAGAAAGCTCAAGAAACAGACAGCCCGGAGAATGATACGGAACGTCAAGAGAATGTGCGAGGAAGTGGCCGCCGGAAATATGAGCAAAGAGGAGTTTGAGCGAGTTGCCGCCTCCTATAACGGAGTGCTGCAGCATTGCAACAGCTACGGGCTGCGCAGAAAGCTCAACGACATTTATTTTCATTACAGTTATCCGCAGCCGGAATTACCGAGCGAGCCGGAGGCTATTCCACAGGAAAACGAACAGGAGGCAGAGGAAATGGAAAGAAAATGCTACAACTGCACGAACTTCTATTATGACTGTTTCTGCGGTTACAACGCTTGTAATTGCAAGGTGCATGGCTCGCTGGACGTAGACCAGCACGAAAGACACCCGGACACAGCGGCGGCTACCTGTGATGATTACAGACCTAAAAAGCCAAAGTAAAAGGAGGACACAGGTATTGTATATTGACGCAGATACGATTATCAAAATTGCGGCTGTTCTCGGTGCTGTTATTGCCATTGGGACGGCCGCTTATGGCGTAATCAAGTGGTTTCAGAAACAGGAAAAACAGTCAGTTGATATTGAGGAGCTGCGAAAGAAGCAGGCACAGGACATTAAAGAGCTGAAAGACGAACAGTGTCTTATCAGCTATGCTATGCTGGCCTGCCTCGACGGTTTGAAACAGCTTAATTGTAACGGCGCAGTTACAGAGGCTCACAACAAACTGGAAAAGCACCTCAATCAAAGGGCGCACGGTCAAGAGTAGGAGGCAGAGCATGAGAAATGACAGGAAAGCCAAGAAGCCCTCCCAAAAGAAAAGCCCCGGAGTGATGAACATTATTCTCATTATCGTCGGGGTAAGCCTTTTTGCATTTACCATTGCCATGATACAGATTTTCCGTGAATGCGGAGCAGTGCCGGACACGCTTGTTACTTGCGTGTTCGCTGCTCTCGGAGGAGAATGCGGCATTATGGGCTGGATAAAGACCACAAAAGACCGCAGGCAGGAAAGAACATGGGAGGTAGAGGACAGGCAGGAAGCGAAACGAGAGGCGGCAGAGCAACAGTCGCACAGCGATATGTAAGGAGGCAGTTATGGGACTTACAGGCAGTACGAATGAGGAACGCATTTGGAATTTCCTCATAGGCAAAGGGTTGAGCAAAGCCGGAGCAGCAGGCCTCATGGGTAACCTTTACGCAGAGAGCGCACTCAACCCGAAGAATTTACAGAACAGTTACGAAAAGAAGCTGGGCTACACCGACGACAGCTACACGGCTGCCGTAGACAACGGCTCATACGGCAACTTTGTCAAAGACAAAGCAGGCTACGGCCTTGCACAGTGGACGTATTGGAGCCGGAAACAGAATATGCTTGAGTTTGCACGGGCCGCAGGCAAGTCCATTGGTGACTTGGAAATGCAGCTCGATTTTTTATTCAAGGAGCTTACAGAGGGCTACAAAGCTGTACTTTCTGTACTTAAAACAGCGACGACCGTCAAGGCGGCCTCGGACAGCGCACTCCTCAATTACGAACGCCCGGCAGACCAAAGCGACGCAGTAAAAACAAAGAGGGCCAGCTACGGTCAGACCTACTACAACAAGTACGCAGGAGCGACCAGCCAGCCCGGAAACGGAGGTACTAACATGAGTAACAGTGGATTGGTAAATTGTACGGTTTACAGTCCTAACCACAGTGGCAAGAGAACACACGCACTGGACACTCTTACGCCGCATTGTGTTGTGGGACAGTTATCAGCAGAGACAATCGGGGCTTGCTTCCCGAAAGGCAGAGAGGCGAGCTGCAATTACGGTATCGGCTATGACGGCCGGGTATGCCTTATTGTTGATGAATGCAACAGGAGCTGGTGTACTTCAAGCAATGCGAACGACCAGCGAGCAATTACGATAGAGTGCGCCTCTGACAAGACAGAGCCTTATGCCATGAAGAATGCCGTTTATGAAAAACTCATTCAGCTCTGCGCCGATATTTGCAAGAGAAACGGCAAGACTAAGGTGCTTTGGCTTGGCAGCAAGGAAAAAACGCTTGCATACACCCCTAAGAGCAATGAAATGGTACTCACGGCTCACAGGTGGTTTGCGAATAAATCATGCCCCGGTGACTGGTTATATTCGAGATATGGCGACCTTGCGAACAGGATTAACGCCCTGCTCGGCACTGGCACAGCGGCAACGCCGGAGCAGCCTACTACCCCGGCAGGAAGCACGACAACCCTCCCGGCAGTTCCTTTCATGGTAAAGGTTATCATTGACGACCTTAATTACCGTTCAGAGCCGTCTATGAACGGCAAAGTAAAGGGGCAGACAGGCAAAGGGACGTTCACCATTGTTGAGGTCAAGGATGGCTGGGGCAAGCTGAAAAGCGGCGCAGGCTGGATTTACCTTGAAAACCCGAAGTATTGCACGGTGCAGGCCGCAGCAGCTTCAAATGTTGCCTTAAAAGTTGGCGATATTGTCAACTTCAAAGGTACAAAGCACTACACCAGCGCAGACGCAGCAACCGGCCCGTCTTGCAAGCCCGGAAAGGCAAAGATTACGAGGATTTACAACCTCGGCAAGAGCAAGCACCCGTATCACCTTGTCGCCGTAAATGGCGGCGGCAGCACTGTCTACGGCTGGGTAGACGCAGCAGACATTACAGGAAAGGCGTAAGGAGGACAAGCCATGAAAGAATTACTTTTTGAACTATTGCTGGCTGTTATAACGGCAGCAATCCCGGTACTCACCGCCTATGCGTTGAGTTTCATCAACAAGGCGAAAGAAAACGCTGTCGCCGATACCGACGACATCAAAAAGCAGGGCTATATCAAGGAAATTGCAAATGCGATTTCCGACGCAGTAGCAGCGACCAGTCAGACCTATGTGGACGCATTAAAGCAGGCTGGAACATTTACAAAAGAGGCGCAGGCAGAGGCGGCACAGAAAGCCCTCACCGCTTGCATGGCCTCAATCAGTCCTGCAGCCACGGCATTTATTGAGGAGGCCTACGGCGACTTGAAAGCCTACCTCACCAACAAAATTGAGGCGGAGGTACGAAAGCAGAAAGTCGAAACCCCGGCAGTCCTTTCACTTCCTGTCATGGAAAGCACAGCGGACACAACGGCGGTAGCTGCCTCTACGGCAGCAGCAACGGCAGCCTCATATTTGCAGACGGCTATTAACCAGCTTGACGCAGAGGCAGGCGCAAAAACTGAATAGGCAGCGTAACGCTACCAAATATCGGGACATGGCGAAAGCCTTGTAAATGATACTATGATTTATGAAAACCGCCGGGATAAGGCCACCTAAACGGCGGACAGCCCCTCTCATGGAGTAATCTGTGGGAGGGGCTTTATTTTTTTGCCCAAAATGGGGCATAGTCCACATAAACGATATACTTTCGGAACTCAAAATACAGCACAGTCAACAAAATGCCCCAAAACGTGACAAAATTTTTGAAAATTGGTTGACATTGCCCCAAATAGGGGCTATAATTAAGTCAAGCTCAAAGGAAAGAGCAAAGAAATTACCCGGAACGGGGCAGGAGGTAAGCGATATGGCAGCAACAAAAGAACAGGAGCGCAAGGCATTAGAGAAGATTAAGAAAATCGTCGAGGAGCTTGGCGAGAATAGTTACATAGGAATGGCTTTTGAGGGCTGCTTCGAGATAGCAGAGGAGAATATCGAAAATGATTTCGGTTGCAGCATGAAGCAGAGAGCGGAACACGCTGAAAAGGAGGCGGCCAAATATAAGAAGATGTACGAAGCCACGGCAGAGGATTTCGAGAAAGCTGAAAAGAAAATCGTAGCTCTTGAGCAGAAAAACCTCACGGTAGCAGAGGCCGGAGCAATCAAAGCAATCCTTTCCAGCTCAAGAATGGAAGCGGCAAACATGGCGGATAGTTCGGCACAGAGGATTGTAGAGCTGGCAGATAACCCGGATAGCACAGAGTTCCGGCAGGCAGTGCAGGACAATCGGAAAAGTAAAAAACGCCTTGAAGATTGCGACAGGCTCATTCAGAGACTTCTCGACACAATGAAGTAAATTTTTTTACAATCAAATGTCCCCAAATGGGTCAAAACATACCGAGCCGGGGCGGATTTCCCCGGCAGGAGGAGAAACCACATGAAGAAAGAAAAATTATTCGACGTGGAATACGTCAGCAGATATTACCCGTTCGAGGGGACACGGCACAAGAGAATATATGCGCCGTCCGCAAGCTGGATAAGAAATAATTGGCACAGCATTATTCACACCGACGAATACAGGGTGAAGAAATGCACAGAGGTAAAGGAGGCATTGGCATGAGATATTACAGCACACAACGCCCGGTAATGCCGGGGAGCTACCCGAATAAAGCAGCAGTCGAGGAAATCCATAACTTTGATGAAAAGACATTTTGTGAGGAAATAGGCCGGGAGGCATGGGGCTACATAGATTACCGGGAAGCCCTCACGAAACAACAGGCGGAGGCATACGAGCTGACGCTGGGAGGCATAAAAACATATTGGTGCGTTACAACCTCGGTAGATGATAGAGGCAGAGTAGTAGCGGCGATTACAGACACGGTTGAGGCCGTCAGCAAGCCGGAGAATACCTCGACAAGCACCCGGAGAAAAGATATATACAACGACTGGTTTGAAAGCCCGGAGGAGGCGCAGGCGTTTGTAGAGGAGGCAAAGAGAGCGTAGCCGAAACCCCGATACCGGGGTCGTGCGGAGATTACCTACCGTACCCGACGAGGCAGGTCAGCCCTCATAGCGTTTGGTATTGTTCAACAGGTCTTGTTAGTTTTTAATGTGAAAACTGGCGGCGGTAAGCAGAGCGGAGAACGCCGGAAAACGCTCAATGACGGTCAACAGGTTTTTGGGCTTTAATGCGAAACCCGATAAGGCAAGGCAGCTCCCGACAGAACGGCTCCGGCGGAGCGTATGAGGCCGCTTGATAAGCGCATACCCAAACGCATAATTCACACCCCGGAAAACGGGAGAAAGCGAGGAAAAACAGAATGAGCGAAAGAAAGTATTTCCCTATCAATGAGGGCGCAGCAAGAACAGCACACAACATGATGTCTATGCGAGATTACTCGGAGGGCAGCACGACAAGAGGCTATCAGAGCGAGGTCAACAAGGCTTACGACTTGGCGGACAAGGTTGCAGAGAAACGGCCAGAGGAGGCAGAAAGAGCTTACAGGCTGGCAGAACGCTACTCGAAGAAAATGGCCGAGTATTACAACAAAGAGAGCAGCATTGGCATGATGTGTCCGTCCGTTTTGATTAGCGGCGCAGGCAATTTCCCGGTCAAGAAGAAAGAGAAGCAGGTGGCCGCATGGGACAGAAACCGCCAGTTTTACACAGAGGTGCAGGCTATCCTCGGAAAGATTGAGAATATCTTGTACGGCCGGGAGATTATTAAGTCCGACGACGAGAGGGCAATCGAAAAGCTGGAAGAAAAGCTGGAAGATATGAAGAATGCGCAGGAGCGTATGAAAGCGGCGAATAAGGCTATCCGTTTGAAAGACACCGAGGCAGGCGACGACCTGTTGAGAGAAATGGGTTACAGTGAGGAGGCTATTAAGAAACTCCGTGAGCCGGATTTCTGCGGTAGGGTTGGCTATCCGAGTTTTGAACTCACAAACAATAATGCGAATATCCGCCGGGTGGAGGAGCGCATTAAGAGTTTGAAAGCAGCAAAGGAAAGAGGCAGCTCCGAGCAGGAGTACAAGACATTTAAGGCGGTAGAAAATACGGAGGCTATGCGCTATCAGATTATCTTCGACGGAAAGCCGGAGGAGGAAATTCGCACCCTGTTAAAAAGTAACGGCTTCAAGTGGGCACCCTCACAGGGAGCATGGCAGAGACAGATTACAGGCAATGGAAAATGGGCGTTTAACAGGGTTGTTGAGAAACTGAAAGAAATGGAGGCGACGGAATGACGGCGATAGATTTTAAGTATTATAAAGGCGGCAGAGAACGCTGCGAGACCGTGGAACTTGAAATAAGCAAGAACGGAACATATATCACGACTTGCGCTGTGAATATGGATTTGTTGATATGCGGTATCAAAGTTTTCCCTTGTGGAAATGGGGACGACTTCTACCTCAACCCACAGCAGCAGCTCAAAATCCTTGAATTTGCACAGGCAGAGCGGAAAATGCTTACCGACCGAGACACCGTAAAAACCCTCGACGGCTGGCACGAGAGCGGTCTGCCAACATTTGAGGACTACTGTTTCCCCGGCGACACGGTTGATGAGGCTATTGTAGACCATTTTGTGAACAGCGTTCCGCCTTTAACACTCCGCAGCGATTGTACGCAGGCAGGAGAAGCCTACGACACCCAGCAAGACCCGGACACGGGACAGTGGCGCAGTACATACACGACATTCAGTCGCCTCTCGTCCTCCTCATGGCGATTTGAGGGCTATTGCTTTAAGGGGCAGACAAATAATAGGGTGGAGCAGAAAACAAGGCTTGGGAGGCGTATTGAGGAGCTTCGGAGGGAGGTTAGAGGCAATGGATAAAGATTATAAAGAGAAAATCAGAAAGCTCCTTGCATTGGCGGAAAGCCCGAATGAACATGAGGCAAAGGCGGCCTTGCTCAAGGCTCGCCAGCTCATGGCGGAGCATAAGCTCACAGAGGCAGAGCTAAAAGACGTGGAAAAGCAGCAGGTGAAAGACATCAGAACAGACATTACCTGCAGCAAGAGGAGAAACCCGTGGATAGTAAACCTTTCGGCGGTCATAGGGGAAAATTACTGCTGCAAAGGTTACAGAAACCACGGATATGGAGAACAGACGCAGCATATCGGATTTGTTGGACTTGAGGACGACGTGGAGATATGCGTTGCGATTTTCAAATATGCGGTAGACTGCATACTCTCCGAGATTAAGCGCATTAAGAAAGAAAACGCCTGTTATTACAGCAGCTATGTAAAGAAACTTTGCGATAGTTACGGCTTCGGTTTTGTAATTGGCATTTCAGCGGCATTTGCGGCCCAGCAGGAGGAGAATGAGAGCAGTTGGGGCTTGGTGCTTGTAATGCCGAAAGAGGTCGAGGAGGCTACGCAGCACTTCGGAAAAGAGCAGTTTCGGAGCCGGACACAGGACGACATTGCAGGCAGCGAGTATATCAAAGGATATGCCAAAGGTAAAGAGTTTGACCCGACAAAAAGACTGGCAGAGGAGGCGACGGTATGACAGAGCAGAGGCAAGCGGAACTGATTGCAGCGGCCTGCAAAGAGGCAGGGCTGGACGGACATATACGGTGGATAGAAAGCAAAAAGCAGGCAGACACTTGGGCGGAGAAAATTGCAATGCGCTTTAAAGGCAGCAACAGCCTCCCGGTCAAAAACAGCTATATGTACTGTGACACGCTGGATATGTGCTTCTTTTTTGGAGAAACGGGATTGCCTTACATGACATATGCTGGCTATGTCGCTGCAGAAAGCAAGGATATAACCGAGGGGAAATTGCTTGAGGCGTTCCGCCGGGCAAGACAGGTATTAAGTACCATGAAAGAACTGGCAGAGGAGGAAAAGACATGATTTTCAGAGACAGTACCCACGCAGAGCAGTGGGCGGACGCAATCGACCGGGCCGGAGCGCACCGGGACGACGATACGGTAAATTCAGACTTTGGGGCGAGCCTTTTCATCATCACAGGCATACCGGGGCTTTACAGCCGGGTTAAGCAGCATATTCACCCGAACTGGATTGACTTCGAGGCATTGTTGCAAATGGGACTTTCCTCCGGCGAGAGCGTTCTCGTAGCACTGGCCGGGAATTTCTATAACGGCGGATTTTTCAACGAATACACGCCCAGCGACATTGTGAATTATTGCGACGCAGGCATGACGGAACTGGCAGCAAAGGCTCTATGGCTGCGAAAACAGCGTATCAACGTCAACACGATTTTCGACTGATTTCAGAAAAAAATTTTGAAAACTTTTGCAAAATGGTTGACTTTTGGAACTCAAAAGTATATAATATAGTTACAGTCAAGGGAAACCAAGACAAGTAAGGTGGCAGGTGCCGGAAAGGAAAAGGTACATGGACGAAGAAATGAACGTAGGCGAAATGCTTAGAGAACTGGCGGAAGAAAATCAGACCCGTAAAATCCTTGAAATCCTCAATACTTGCAAAGACCTTGAGGAAGCAAAGGAAAAAGTAAAAGCCCTGCTTGATAAATAAGCAGAGCCTTGTGAGAGCCAATGAGGGAGCGGTACTTGCCGCCGCTCCTCTCAAAGGTATATCTATTATAGCATATAAATACCAAAAAGGCAAGAGAACGGAGGGAGTGGTACACTTGAAGAAAATGGGTAGGCCGCTCAAGGCCAAAACAAACCTTTCACATGATGTGAAAGTACGCCTTGATGATGAAACCTACGAAAGACTTTGCTTATATTGCGAGAGTACAGGCAAAGAGAGAGCTGTCGTCCTGCGAGAGGGGCTGCAGAAATATCTCGACACCAGCGAAAAGGAGATAGCACAGTGAAACGATTATTATGTTGTACGCTTGCGGCGGCAATGCTGCTGTTTGCGAACGGCTGTTCGGGTGAGGGTACAACTAATAGTGACCTTTCCCAAAAGTTAGAGACGGAGGAGGCTATTGTCGGTTACATTACAGACCGCATACCCGACGGCTTTATTAACATTATGGCAGACACAGACAAGCCTATTACCGTCCTCATTACGAACGAGAAAGCCAGCGTTACCATAAAAGCGTCGAGCGATTTCTGCATACCGACACTTGCTGATGAGTTTATCCCGATTGTCAAGGAAGCATTGGAGGAAAACGGCACAGCCCTCGGCAAAATCAGCTTTTCCTATTACAGAACAAACGCCAGCGGCATTGTTAAGGGAAGTATGGTTGACTGGACGACCAGTGGCGGAGAAAAAGGCACATTCTCCCACGAGGAGGACGGCGTACTGAAAACAAACTATACCGTAGCGGATTTGCACGAATACTACAAAGACTTCGACGAGCTTGTTGAGAAGCTGCGAAGCGGAGAGTAGGTCAGCCATGGGAAAGAAAGAACAGGCAGAAACCGCATTGAGAGAAGCCCTCGACAAGATTGGCAGCGGCTTTTTGGAAAGCCTCAAGACTGACAATATGAGGGAGGCTCTTAATACCGTACAGGACGTTGACGGAATGAGTAATGAGGACTTCGGCACACTTTTGGCGCAGCGCATGGCAATCCTCGACGAGGACGAGCGCAGAGAGGCGGCCAAAATGATAGGCCGCAAGATAGCCTGCTGGCGAGGCGGAGAGGACGAGCCTCTTTCCCTCCGGGAGGAGATTTTGCTCGATTTGCAGTCCATGATACGACGGCACAACTACTACGCAGATAAAGCATAATTTTCGGATATTTCCGACCCGAAAACTCCCGAAATGATACGGAATAGCCCCGATACCACCCAGCAAAGGGCAAAATGGAACGAAAATAAAAATCAAAAATCGGAATTTTCCGAATTTGTTTCAACAGCCATAAAGACCACTTTGCAGGAGTTTCCGGGGAGAAAACCATATCATTTCGGGATTTACGGGAGAAAACCGATACATAAAGAGGCTTGCAACCCGATTTGGGGAGGAAGAAAGCCGCAAAGTATAGTATAGTAAAGTAAAGGATAGTAAAGGGAAGTATATAAAGAAACCCTTGTAAAGAAAACGGAGAGGAGGTTATCGCATGGCAAGGAATTTTTACGCCGATTGGTTTAACCGCACCCAGCCGAAAAGACGTACCCCGGAGGAACAATGGCAGCTCGAAACAGAGCAACTGCGAAACTTGGCAACATCACCATTTGCAGAGCAGCTTGTTGAGAGATTTGACGTGCCGGAGGTTGACGAGGCAGAGGCGGCATTCAAGGCAGCTATCGAGAAGATTACAGACCCCGACATAAAGAACGCCATAGACATGGCAGCAGGGAAGATTTCAAGTGCATATCAAATATTGGGCTTCTGCGTCGGACGTTTCTCACAGGATAGCCGGGCGCAAATTTTTTAGGCTTTTGTTGATAACCTTAGAAGTGTCACATCTACTAATATTAATAATTAAAGATAATGTGAAGATTGTTAGTTATATAATAGTATCATAATGTGAAATATTATTTATAATTTTTTGAGAGAGAAGGAACAGAGATATATGGACTATATTTTAGAGTTTGATGAATTTATTCGTTCTATTAAACAAAATATAGATACAAAGTATTCATTTTTGTTGGGTGCTGGTGCATCAGTTGAATCAGGGATACCTTGTGCTAGCGAATGTATTTGGGAATGGAAAAGAGATATATTCATTTCTCAAAATCCTACATTGGCAGAAATGCATAATAATATCAAATCACAAAATATAAAACGGTCAATCCAAAATTGGTTAGATAATCAGGGTACATATCCTAAAGAAGGCGAAGATATTGAATACTCTTATTATATTGAGAAAGCATTTAGAATTCCAGACGATAGAAGAAAATATTTTGAACGAAACATAACAGGAAAGACGCCAAGTTTGGGATATCATATACTATGTTTGTTAGCAGAGCGAGAGATAATTAAAAGTGTTTGGACTACCAATTTTGATGGCTTAATTATTAAAGCTGCGCATAAATATCAACTAGTTCCTATTGAGGTTACGTTGGAATCACAAGACAGGATATATCGTACTGATGCTAATAAGGAGTTGCTATGTATTGCTCTACATGGCGATTACAAATATGGTCCTCTAAAAAACAGTAAAGAGGAATTGTAAGTAAGTAATAATCCGTATCTTGACAAAATAAGAAATCCCCCAGCACTTACC
>ERZ1106950.222-NODE-222-length-68162-cov-5.925661_pt1 | contig 68162 bp, 52 predicted proteins | sample MGYA00403675_ERZ1106950 | MGnify/ENA primary metagenome ERZ1106950 (study PRJEB35170, sample SAMEA104062410) | human gut metagenome | biome: human gut; feature: human-associated habitat; material: faeces | place: Denmark | collected 2012-06-13 ... | reverse complement strand
GGAGCAGGAAAGAGGTATCACAATTACTTCAGCCGCTACAACATGTCACTGGACATTGGAAGAGAAGACAAAAGTGAAACCGGGTGCGTTAGAGCATCGTATCAATATCATTGATACTCCGGGACACGTTGACTTCACTGTAGAGGTTGAGCGTTCACTCCGTGTACTTGATGGAGCTGTCGGCGTATTCTGTGCTAAGGGTGGTGTTGAGCCTCAGTCAGAAAACGTATGGCGTCAGGCAGACACATACAACGTACCGCGTATGGCATTCATCAATAAGATGGACATCCTTGGTGCTGATTTCTACAACGCTGTAGAGCAGATCAAGACAAGACTTGGAAAGAACGCAATCTGTCTTCAGCTTCCAATCGGAAAAGAAGACGAATTCAAGGGAATCATCGACCTGTTCGAGATGCAGGCCTACATCTACAATGATGAAAAGGGTGATGACATCTCTGTAACAGACATTCCGGAAGAAATGAAGGATGAAGCAGAGCTTTATCATACAGAACTCGTTGAGAAGATCTGCGAGCTGGATGACGACCTTATGATGGAATACCTTGAGGGTGAAGAGCCTTCAGTTGATGCAATGAAAGCAGTTCTGAGAAAAGCTACATGTGAGTGTACTGCTGTTCCGGTATGCTGCGGTACTGCATACAGAAATAAAGGTGTTCAGAAACTCCTTGATGCAATCATCGAGTTTATGCCGGCTCCAACAGACATCCCGGCTATCGAGGGTGTTGATGAAGACGGTAACGAAGTAGTGAGACATTCTTCTGATGAAGAGCCGTTCTCCGCTCTCGTATTCAAAATTATGACAGACCCATTCGTAGGTAAGCTTGCTTACTTCCGTGTATATTCAGGTGTTATGAACTCCGGTTCTTATGTACTGAATGCTACAAAGCAGAAAAAAGAGCGTGTTGGACGTATCCTTCAGATGCATGCCAACAAGCGTGAAGAGCTGGATAAAGTATATTCAGGAGATATCGCTGCAGCAATCGGATTCAAGTTCTCTACAACAGGAGATACAATCTGTGATGAGCAGCATCCTGTAATTCTTGAGTCCATGGAATTCCCGGAGCCGGTTATCGAGCTTGCTATCGAGCCTAAGACAAAGGCTTCTCAGGGAAAACTTGGAGAATCTCTTGCAAAACTTGCAGAAGAAGACCCGACATTCCGTGCTCATACAAACCAGGAAACTGGACAGACAATCATCGCTGGTATGGGTGAGCTTCACCTTGAGATCATCGTTGACAGACTTCTTCGTGAGTTCAAAGTTGAGGCTAACGTAGGTGCACCTCAGGTTGCTTACAAAGAGTCCATCACAAAACCGGTTGATGTTGACAGCAAGTATGCGAAACAGTCAGGTGGACGTGGACAGTACGGACACTGTAAAGTTAAATTCGAGCCAATGGATGTCAACGGTGAGGAGACATACAAGTTCGAGTCTACTGTAGTCGGAGGAGCTATTCCGAAGGAATACATCCCGGCAGTAGGTGAAGGTATTGAGGAAGCTATGAAATCTGGTATCCTTGGAGGATTCCCGGTAGTTGGTGTTCATGCTAACGTATACGACGGATCTTACCATGAAGTCGATTCCAGTGAGATGGCATTCCACATCGCTGGTTCTCTTGCATTCAAGGATGCAATGAAGCAGGGATCACCTGTACTTCTTGAGCCTATCATGAAGGTAGAGGTTACAATGCCTGAAGAATATATGGGAGATATCATCGGAGACCTGAACTCACGTCGTGGACGTATCGAAGGTATGGATGATCTCGGTGGTGGAAAGATCGTACGTGCGTATGTTCCGCTGTCAGAAATGTTCGGATACTCTACAGACCTTCGTTCCAGAACACAGGGACGTGGTAACTACTCAATGTTCTTCGAGAAATACGAGCCAGTACCGAAGTCTGTACAGGAGAAGGTATTATCCAATAAAAATGCCTAAAATATTATAAAAGGCTTGAAAATCGGCTAAGTTTGAAATATAATCAAACTTAGCCAGGTTTAAAATCGAAACCAAAACTAGGTTGCCCCATATCGGGCTATATTTTTAAGGAGGATATTCAAAATGGCAAAGGCTAAATTTGAAAGAAACAAACCGCATTGTAATATCGGTACTATCGGTCACGTTGACCACGGTAAGACAACTCTTACAGCTGCTATCACAAAAGTACTTTCTCACAGAGTAGAAGGTAACGCATCTGTAGATTTCGAGAACATTGATAAAGCTCCGGAAGAGAGAGAGCGTGGTATCACAATTTCTACAGCTCACGTTGAGTATGAGACTGCTAACCGTCACTACGCACACGTTGACTGCCCAGGACATGCTGACTACGTTAAGAACATGATCACAGGAGCTGCTCAGATGGACGGAGCTATCCTTGTTGTAGCTGCTACTGACGGAGTTATGGCTCAGACTAAAGAGCATATCCTTCTGTCCCGTCAGGTTAACGTACCATACATCGTTGTATTCATGAACAAATGTGATATGGTTGATGACGAAGAGCTTCTTGAACTCGTAGAGATGGAGATCCGTGAAGTACTTAGCGAGTATGACTTCCCAGGCGATGACACACCGATCATCCAGGGATCAGCTCTTAAAGCTCTTGAAGATCCAGACGGAGAGTGGGGAGACAAGATCATGGAACTCATGGACGCTGTTGACACATGGATCCCAACACCAGAGCGTGCTACAGACAAACCGTTCCTGATGCCAGTAGAGGACGTATTCTCTATCACAGGACGTGGAACAGTTGCAACTGGTAGAGTAGAGCGTGGTACACTTCATGTATCTGACGAAGTTGAAATCATCGGTATCCACGATGACGTTAAGAAAACTGTTGTAACAGGTATCGAGATGTTCCGTAAGCTTCTTGATGAGGCTCAGGCTGGAGATAACATCGGAGCTCTTCTTCGTGGTATCCAGAGAACAGAGATCGAAAGAGGACAGGTTCTTATCAAACCAGGTACAGTAAACTGCCATAAGAAATTCACATGCCAGGTTTACGTACTGACAAAAGATGAAGGTGGACGTCATACACCATTCTTCAACAACTACCGTCCACAGTTCTACTTCAGAACAACAGACGTAACAGGTGTTTGCGATCTTCCGGAAGGCGTAGAGATGTGCATGCCTGGAGATAACGTAGAGATGACAGTTGAACTGATTCATCCAGTAGCTATGGAGGAAGGTCTTCGTTTCGCTATCCGTGAGGGTGGACGTACAGTAGGATCAGGAACTGTAGCTTCTATCATCGAGTAATTTAATCTGAATATAGATTTGTTATCGCAAGATAACGTTGTATCCAAATGTAAGATACCCGTAGAACTTCGGTTCTACGGGTTTTTCTGTTGCTTGGAAATATATAAAAGGGCAGAAAAGAATAACGAACAGTATAGAAAAACGGTTGCCGGGAGAGTGTCCTGACAACCGTTTGTGATAACAGAATGATAACAAAACATATAATTTTCGTAAATATGATAACAGACAAAGTAGATTTATCCACAAATCAAAGATATGACCATGGATTAAGTAAGATCATATGTCTTGATGTCATTGCCTTCAGTGCCCTTCTTAACGATAGTATGGCAACCTATCGTAGTTCCCATAGCACGCAGTTTCCATTCTTCCCGGGTAGCGTTCAGCTTATCCAGTTCTTCCTGTCTTTTATCAGCATCATCAATAGCTAATATTTCAGCTTTTTCCTTTTCATAGACATTTTTAAATCGACACCATTTCTTGAAAAAGTCCTGCATAGTAGGATTATCGAACGTCAGTGAAATCTTCTGATCAGGCGTTTCTGCAAGTAAGAGGTTCACTGAATCATCAATAGAAAATAACAGGGAGAGTACATCTCCGACTGTTTCAATATTAAAATCCAAAAAACACTTACATTTAATCCCAGTGCGGTTGCTATCTTTTCTAACTGATCCGGTTTTGGATTCCGGATTCCAAGTTCATATTTTCTGATCGTACCTACATTAATGCCGGACAGCTCGGCTAATTGTATCTGATTGTATCCTCTGAATTCCCGGTATGCCCGGATTTTTTTATCTACCATTATGGCTGCCTCTTTAATTATATTTGTGCTTCTATTCTAGCACAAAAGTGAATTATAGTAAGAAACATCAAAGAAGTCACAAAAGTGACTGGAAAGGAGGACAATATGAGAACTAATTATATGATGACTGTTGATGATGTCATGGAAGAATTAGGAGTGAACTGATTTACAAAGCGGCAGACGGTAGATTCTGACACCTGTCCGTGAATCACGGAACTATCTGATTTCAGCTGTCTGTAGATGGCTGCTGCGGACATGCGGGGATAGTTGGACTTGAAGTAGCGGATTCTTTCCTGAAGTTCATCATCCAGCTTCCTGCTCATACCTGCATCGGAACGACCTTTCGGAATGAGACCATCAAATCCGTGCTTCTGGTAGTTCAGATACCATTTTTCGATGGTAGCGGGGGCATAATTGTGAAGTTTTCCATCGGGTCCGAGAATTCCTTTTGCAGAGATTTCCGTGTAAAAAGCGGACTTGCTGGGATAGTTTTCATCAAGACCTGCGATAAGCGGAGCAATCGTTCTGTACCGCATCAGAGCGATTTCCTGTTGTTTTTCCTGTTTCATAGTGTTAAACCTCCTTTTCCACAAGGATACTGGAAAGTATGAAGGCTGTCGTGTAAGGTTATGTGGGTGGAACAAAAAGTATGTTCCTGGTGGTTTTAATCTGCATGAACTGCCTGGAAAAGTGTGAGAAACATCCGGAAACCAGCTTGGACAAATCTGTCAAACAGAGGGATACCGCCCGTAACCGTTCGCACCAGTGGAGACGGTAGTTCCTGAGAATGGATTTCAGGTTGTTTTCATCAACGCAGGCCTGTCCGTCTAATAGAGAGGCAAAGTCAGTCTGATGCTCAGCGGCAATAATCGTGTTGACGTGTAGCTGGAGAGGAATCTGGGAATAGGGAACCATGGAGGAAAGAAGGAGAGCATGTGTATGACCACACTCTTTACAGTATACCCGGATCACAGAGAGCGTAATTACCGTATCAGCGAGCTGGATACTGCGTTTGTAAACGCCATGACGGATCAGGCACCCTGAGTGTCCGCAAGTGCATGGAATAAGTGCCAGATCAAGAGAATTTATCGTATTATTATAAAAATCCTGAGAAATATGGTTGTAGTTTTCTGTTTCAACTGTTATCATAATCGTGTGCATAGCGAGGCGTAGCCAGTGCTATGTGTTGGTGAAAGCAGAAGTCAAACTTTGGTCGGGGAGATTTCTGCCTTTTTATTTTCGAGCTACAAGGAAATATGATAACACAAGAAGTCTCAGGATAAAACAATCTGATGGAAAATACGTCAGATTTGGTTATGCTGAGACTTCTTTTAATTTGCTTGAAAAACAGAGAATGAGTTTGTTAGAGAGTGCTTGATAATATTATGATGAAAAGAACGGACTGAACTACACACTGCATGGAGATTATTATCTGCCGGATCTGGAAATCGATGAGGAGGAACCTGCATATAGGAAATATGGAATAATGCGAAAACAGTTTCTGAAGGAACACAGGAGTGCAAGGTATCAGTATCTGGTACTGACCGGGAAACTGACGGAGCATTTAAATCAGGTTGATAAGGAAGTAAGAGAAAAAGTTGAGATACTGATGGAACAGATGGCTGGACAGTGGGGCGTGACAGAAGAATTGAAGATGCAGGATCAGATGGAATGGGTGAGGAGGATGAATACTATTAAGAATGTTGCGGAAGAAAGTGTCATGAAAATTATATATTCATAGTAGTGGATAACCAATAAAAGGAAAAAACAAACGAAAGTATGTTCGTATTTTCGCTTGCTTTTTAAATTGCATTAGAGTATAATAGGGAAAAAACAGGTATAAATATATTCCCAGGAGTGATGAGAATGAGACAGGTACATATAAGAGTTGATGATGAGTTATATAATGAGCTAAATTCATATTCAGAAAAGAATGAACTGAGTATGCAGGACTGTGTCAGAGAAGCAGTAGCATATTATATGAGTGATGTAAAAAAGAAGAAGAATACAGGGAAAGAGACAAAGTTTACATTTATTGATCTTTTTGCCGGGATTGGTGGTATGCGTATTGCATTTGACCGGGCCGGCGGTCAATGTATTTATTCAAGTGAATGGAATAAATACAGTCAGCAGACGTATTTTGCAAATTTTGGAGAACAGCCGGAAGGAGATATTACAAAAGTTAATGTTGCAGATATTCCGGATCATGATATTTTGGTTGCCGGATTTCCGTGTCAGCCTTTTTCAATAGCCGGGGTATCAAAGAAAAACAGTATGGGAAGAGCTACTGGATTTGAGGATAAAACACAGGGCACATTATTTTTTGATGTCTGCAGGATATTGAAAGAAAAAAGACCAAAAGCATTTATGCTTGAAAATGTTAAAAATTTATGCAGCCATGATAAAGGAAGAACTTTTCAGGTAATCAGAGAGTCGCTGGATGAGCTGGACTATGAAATTTTCTATAAAGTTCTGGATGGACAGAATTATGTTCCTCAGCACAGAGAGAGAATATTAATTGTAGGATTTGACAGAGAACGCTATGGAGATAAAATTGATTTTGAGTTTAATCTTACACCACGTGTTCCAAAACCCGTTATGAGAGATATTCTTGATGAAGAAGTTGCAGATAAATATACATTGTCTGATAAATTGTGGACATATCTGCAGAATTATGCAGCAAAGCATCGAGCAGCTGGTAATGGATTTGGATATGGAATAGCCCCTTTGGATGGAGTGTCCCGGACATTGAGTGCAAGGTATTACAAAGATGGATCGGAAGTGCTTATTGCACAGGAAGGAAAGAATCCGAGAAGGTTGACTCCAAGAGAATGTGCAAGATTGCAGGGATTCCCGGATACATTTAAGATTCCTGTTTCGGATACACAGGCATATAAGCAATTTGGAAATTCTGTAGTCGTTCCATTAATGGGAGAAGTTGCAAAGCTAATAGTTAACAACATTGAAACAATGGATAATGAGAAAGAACAGGATATACAGAGGAAGGTGATTTAAATGTCAGCAGGCTATGCGGAAATTGCGATAACATCAGTGTTAAACAGTGAAAAAAGCTTTTGCAAATTTCTTTCGGCAAATGATACAGGTGCGACCGGTGCTCATCAGTCGGGAATACTGATTTCAAAAACTGCGATAGAAATGTTGTTCTCCAGAGGACAGCTTGAACAGGATGGAATACCTAAAAGGACTGTAAAAATAAAATGGCAGAATGATTTTGAAACGGAAAGCTGTTTTACTTATTATGCAAGTAAAAACGAACTTAGAATAACAAGATTTGGACGAGGATTTCCGTTCCTGCATATAAATCAGACAGGTTCGTTGTTTGTTTTTACAAAACAGGCAGAAGAAAACTACAGTGGATATTTCTTGGATACAGAAGAGGAAATTGAGGAATTTCTTAATGCGTTTGGCATCAGTCCGACAGAAACAAACAGTTTGATAAATGTTGAAAATGTCCGGGCAGAAACACAGGAACAAATGGCAATTCAGGAATTTATAGCAAATCTTGAGGTTGATTTTCCAACGTCAGAAGAAATGTCAGCTACTGCAAGATATATACAGGACAGAGCTTATGATCATATTGAATATATACAGACAAATCCGGACAGGAAAATAATTGACTGGACTAATATGGAGTATACGCTGTTTCGTGCTCTGGAGTATGCAAGATATGGAGACATTATAACTAAGGGATTTTCAGATGTGGATGAATTTGTAAAAGTTGCAAATATGGTCTTGAACAGAAGAAAGAGCAGAGCAGGAAAAAGTCTTGAACATCATCTTGCTGCAATATTTGATGGAAATGCCATTCAGTATTCAGCTCAGGCGGTGACAGAAGGAAATAAGAAACCGGATTTTATATTTCCTTCAGGAGAGGCATACCATAACAGCAGTTTTAACATTCAGAAACTGGTAACTCTTGCAGCCAAAACTACCTGTAAAGATCGTTGGAGACAGGTTCTGAATGAAGCGAACAGATTAAAAGATTCACCCAAATATCTTTGTACGTTACAACAGGGAATCTCAGGAGCACAGATGGATGAGATGCAGGCTGAAAATGTAGTATTAGTAGTTCCGGAACCATATATTGTATCTTATCCGAAAGACAGACGTGATAGAATCTGGACCATTGCACGTTTTGTGAAGTATATACAGGAAATCGAGGGATAATATGGACATCAAGAGTCCGGAAGAACGTAGCAAAAATATGGCAGCGATACATTCAAAGAATACGAAGCCGGAAATATATTTGAGAAAATTAATGTTTGCCAGAGGTTACAGATATAGCGTGAATTCAAAAAGTGTGCCGGGACATCCGGATATATACATGAAAAAATATAATACAGCGATTTTTGTACATGGGTGTTTCTGGCACAGACATGAAGGATGTAAATATGCTTACGTGCCAAAATCAAGGATAGAATTCTGGCAGAAAAAGTTTGATGCAAATATAAAGAGGGATGAATGTGTTCGAAAAGAATTGATGCGTAAAAAAGTCAAAGTAGTAATTGTGTGGGAATGCACAATAAAGAAAATGAAAAAAGATGAAGAATTCCGAGAAGATAAATTGCATCAACTGGAGGATTATTTGCAGAATGAACAATATAGCTTGGAGATTTGAAAAATAATTTCAAAAATAATTTCAGTGATTAGTGTAACTTGTTTTAATCGGAAAAGAATGATATACTGATAATTATCAGCACTCAAAGAAAGGGAGTGCTAAGAAAGGGGTGCGGAAAATGAGTTTGCAGACATATTTTAAAGAATTTAACAAAGCAATAAAAATGGATTATGACGTTAAAAGTGAACTGAAAGAAAAAAGAGATATTTTATTAGGTATATTAAGAAATGATGACGATATGCCTGCATTTGATGAGTACAATCAGGGGAGTTATAGTATGCATCTGGGGGTTGAACCACTGGATAAAGAATATGATATAGATGTAGGTTTACGTTTTCATGTTAATCGTGATGATTATGAGCCAATGGACCTGAAAGAGAAAATAAGAGATCTGTTAAAAAATCATACTGAGTATGGCACAAAAATAAAAAAACCATGTGTGACAGTAACATACAAGAAAGACGGCGAAGCTGCATATCATGTGGATTTAGTTACTTACGTTTATGAAGACAAAGATGATTCTGACAGTCAGTTATATCTTGCACGTGGAAAAAACAGGGATTCAGAAGAAACATGCTGGGAGAAATCTGATCCGGTTGGGCTTGTAGAATATGTTAATGATAAATATAAAGGTGATGATAACAAAGAAGATCGCGAACAATTTCGCAGAGTAGTAAGATATATAAAACGTTGGAAAAATAAGAAATTCAGTAGTTCGGGAAATGCAGAACCACCAAGCATAGCAATTACGTTAATTGCTGTAGATCATTTTGAAGCTTCAAAAAAATATGATTATATAGAAGAAAAATATTGTTATGATGATTTACAGGCTGTGATTAGTTTTGCAAAAGAAATTCAAAACCTGTTTGTATTTAAAGAAGTGAATGAAAATGGACGGTTAATGTACACTATAGAATACAATTTGTCTTCTTTATTGAACTTTGAATCCGATGTTAATCTCTTCAGAAAGATGTCAGATAATTATATGACAGATTTTAAAGAAAAGATTGATAATTTGGTTAATGATCTGGAAGCTGTAAAAAGTGAAACAGATGAAGTGGAACAGTGTAAGATGCTGAGTAAAATTTTTGGAGATGATTTCCCGATTCCGGAAAAGAAAAATGCAGCCAAAAAACAAATGAATTTTATACCTTCAACAAGTGCATCAGGAGTAGATTAAGATGTTTTCACCAGAAGAACTAAAACGAATCTTACAGGAAAGCGATGTTATAAAAAATGTAAGCATTATAAAAGAGGCTAAATTATTTGAAAATGTCTATCAGACAGTTTTGCAGGGAGAACTGGTAATAAATGAAAGAGAATCGTTTGTTGTATATATAGCAGTTCCGGAAAAATGGTATAGAGATTTAGTGGATATATATGTTGCAGATTATAATGAACTTGCTTATATGCCACATATAGATAATAAAGGAAAACTGTGCTTGTTTGAAACAGAAGGTATTTTGATAGATCAGAATTTACCTGGAATTATGATGCAATCATTATTGCGTGCACAGACAATTTTGAAACAAGGTTTTTCTGGAGAAAATAAAAACGATTTTATAAATGAATTTGAATTATACTGGGCTCAACTGAAAGATTGCAGAATTGCACATTTGGCAGTGGAAACAGATAGAAAAAATCGTATCGTAAAAGGGGGCATTAAAAAAAGTTCCAAAAGGAAAAAAGAAAAACAGATAGAGTATATAAAGAGATGTAAAAAAGCACCGATTTATATTGGAGAAAATGTTGAAAGTTTAAAACGTTGGAATCTGGAAAAAACGCCGGTCATGAATATAGCATATTTTATAATATATTCTGAAAAATATATTTTTCCACCGGACATAAGAAAAAAACTGTCGATAGATTATTTGAATGCTCTTTTACATTTTGTGCCGGAGGGAGAACTTGCTTCAATTATGCCACGTTCTCGACAAGATAGAATTGTTGTGTTTGAAATTCATCAGCCATCAGGACAGACACATCTTGTAGGAATGTATATAAAAGGTGGCATGTTAAAAGAGACTTCTCTGGAAAAAGTAGAAGAACTGCAGCCGTTGCTTATGGAAAGAGCTGATAAAAAGTTTTTAATGAAGCGTGTAACAGAACAGGACAGCGAAAACTATAAAAACAGAATACTTATAATAGGCTGCGGTTCGATTGGTGGACATGTTATATGCGAGTTCGCAAAAGCAGGATATGAGGATCTTACTATTGTTGATTATGAGAAATTGACGGAAGAAAATATATTCAGGCATGTGTTAGGAATGGAATATGTTAATCGTTACAAGTGCGAAGCTTTGAACACATATATACAAAAAAATATTCCGGAAGTAAAGATAACGACGTTGGCGGAAAGAATTGAAGATGCAATTACAGAAGAAGATATTAATTTTGAAGACTATAATCTGATTATCTCAGCGGCAGGAAATCATAATTTAAATCGTTGGATTAATTCATGGATACAAAATAACAAAATCAAAGTGCCGGTTGTTTATTTGTGGAATGAAGTATATGGTATTGGAAATCATGCTGCATATATAAAATATGGAAATTGTGGATGTTATGAATGTTTTTTTGACCGGGATGAAGAAACAGGAGAACTATATGACAAAACATCGTACTGCATGAGGGGACAGATTATAACGGAAAGTGCGGGAGGGTGTGGAAAGACTTACGTGCCATATGGAAATTTGGTTTCACTAAAAACAATGTTACTTTGTTTAAAGATGGTCAAAAATATTTTTGAAGAAAAGCTCGATGACAATTTACTGATATCTTTAAAAGGAGATAGTGACTATCTGGAAAAACATAATCTGGAAACATCTGGCCGATATTTGCGACAACCGGAACAGATTAAAATATTGACTGGTAAGCAATTTGTAAATATTAATTGTGGTGTATGTAATGATTGTAACGGAAAATAAAAACAGAAAAATAAAGATATGCGATCAAATATTGGAAGAAATATATAGTCAGGTCCAGAAGAATGATTATGATCCAGAGAAAGGTGGAATTATAGTCGGACGGGAAAATCTGAATAATGAAAATATAATTCTTGAGTATATATCTAAACCATTAAAAAATGATATATGTACCAGAACCAGATATACCAGAAAAGATGAAGGGCATTTAAAATATTTTGAAAAATTGTATAATGAAAATAATGGTGTGTATGCATATTGGGGGGAATGGCATACACATCCGGAAGATATACCACATTATTCAATTATAGATTTAAAAAATTGGAAACGTATTGGTAAAGAAGATCCTAAAGGGGTACAATATCATATCATTGCCGGACGTAAAGCATTCAGCATATGGAGAATGCAAAAAGGAAAGCTTTGCCCGAAAAAAATACGTGAGGTAAAATGGAATGAAATCAGTTTATGAATGGTTAAAAAATAATATCAGACCAATATTGCAATTTTTGTTGCTTGGCGGTGTGTTCTTTGCTCCGAGAATCTTCAAAATTACAGAGTCAATAAAGGATCCGCCTAAGTTGGAAGCATCACAAAAAATATGTGATTATGTTTTTTACTTTGCCTGGAAAGGTGGAGATTGGGCAATTGGTGTTTTCTTTTTTATAGTAGTCTTGTTTATAATTAGAAAATGGAATAAAACAGCTATGTTTAATAAAGGAAACTATTACAAAAAATACATGTATGGATGGTATTTGATATGTTCAATTATATTGGGATATAAGGAATGTAACCTTATTCAGGTACCGATATATATGCAATTTAAACTGGTGTTAAATGACACATTTGAAAAATATAATTGTGGAGAGTTTGGTAAAAAGGAAAATGATATTGTTTCAGTAAATAAATCAAATTTTTCGAGTACAACAGATGAAGTGAATATAATGATTTCTGATACATATCCGCTTTCATTGAACCAATTACCGGACATAAAGAAAAATTTACCAACATTATTAATATCGCGTAATAATACTAACGATTTTAACAGATATGATAGTCCTGAATTAGTAGGGCGTGTTGTTAATGAAGTCAGGAGCTTAAATAATAATATAAAAAAAGTAAATGTTTATGCTACAACTAACCCATTAAATACAAAGAATATTGCCAGCAGTGCTTTTAAACTTGGAGGAAGAGATAATTTTGATGAAGTAAGAGTTTTCCAGCAAGAAAGGGATGGAATAAGAAAATTTAATAATAAGGGAATTGTCGTTTATAAAAGATAAGTCAGTGATAACACCATGATAACAAAATCTCCAAAAACCACACGGACACAACGGAAAATCCGGATTTTCCGCCACAAATCACACGAAAAATCACCATTTGCACACCACAATACACCGGTCTGATATCGTGAAGGTGGACGTACAGTAGGATCAGGAACTGGAGATTCTATCATCGAGTAATTTAATCTGAATATAGATTTGTTATCGCAAGATAACGTTGTGTTCAAACGTAAGATACCCGTAGAACTTTGGTTCTACGGGCTTTTCTGTTGCTTGGAAATATATAAGAGGGCAGCGGAGAAATGTGATATGATAATGCTACAGGAAACATAAGAAGTATTGAAAGTGAGGCATGATGGAAATGAAGTCACATTTACCTCAAATAATCTATGCACTGACGGCAATCTTTACAGCCGGCACAGTTGTGAAAAAATTTACGAAAAGCTTGACGTAAAAAATGTAAAAATGCTTACCACCTTGACAAGCAGTAAAGATCAAAGTAAAATATAACCTATCGGAATAGTAGGAAAAATGCAGATAAAAAGGAGGGAACAACATGGAACATATTGCCAGAAAAGATGTTTTTGAGTTACTTAAAAAATATAATAAAGATCCATTTCACATTCAGCATGCTCTGACTGTAGAGGCTGTTATGAAGTGGTATGCAAATGAACTGGGATACGCAGAAGATGCAGAATACTGGGGGATTGCAGGACTGCTTCATGATATTGATTTTGAATTGTACCCGGAAGAGCATTGCCTGAAAGCACCGGAGCTTTTAAGAGAAGCTGGAGTTTCAGAAGATCTGATCCATGCAGTATGTTCTCATGGATACGGAATCACAGTAGGTTGTGGAAAGACGATTGATGTAGAACCGGTTCACGAGATGGAAAAAGTACTCTTTGCGGCAGACGAACTGACAGGTCTGATCTGGGCGGCTGCACTGATGCGTCCGTCAAAAAGTACAAAGGACATGGAATTAAAATCTCTGAAGAAAAAATATAAAAGTAAAGGATTTGCTGCAGGATGTTCAAGAGAAGTCATTGAAAGAGGTGCAAATCAACTGGGCTGGGAACTTGAAAAGCTTCTTACCATGACCCTGCAGGCAATGGCAGCATCCGAAGATACAATTCGGTCTGAAATGGAAGAAATAGTTTGAAATAGAGAGAATATTCTAAAGCGGAAGAAATAGTCTGAAATAGAAAAAATTTCATAAAAGAAGGGGCGGAAATGACCAACATCATTTATACCGTTGTCGCCTGGCAAGAATAACAAATCGTATTTTTGCCAATGCTAAGCGGTAAAGAATGTCTCATTTCTGCCCTTTATGTGTGTGCATTTTTGACGGTTGCCAATGCCCTATTCAAATCTTAAGCACTCTTTGCGTTCCCGCTGACCAGGGTTTCATATTCACGCAGTTTCTCTTTCGCCTGTGGAGTTAAGTGCCTTGGAACTTCAATCTGAACCGTTACATACTGGTCACCGTGAACCGAAGGGTTCTTCATGGAAACAATTCCCTTTCCTTTCAAACGGATTTTAGAACCGGACTGTGTACCCTCACGGATCTTACAAAGCACATTGCCATATAAAGTCTGAACCAGTGCTTCACCACCAAAGACAGCCGTCGTGAAAGGTACAGTAATTGTCGTATAGACATCCGTTCCCTTTCGCTCGTATCCCGGTTTGTCAGCGACCTTGACCTTCAACATCAGATCCCCGGCATCTCCGCCATTTGTACCGGGCATTCCCTTGCCACGGAGACGGATCGTCTTACCGGTGTCGATTCCTGCAGGAATATGAACCTTCAGTGACTGGGAAGGATTTCCCGGAGCATTTGGATCCTGTAATGTAATGACCTTGTCACAGCCAAAAGCAGCTTCATCAAAACCAACGGTTACTTCTGCATTCAGATCGGATCCCTTTGACTGAAAACCACCGGACTGGAACCCACCATGGAAGCCGTTCCCAAAACCGGAAGAAGTCTTGCGGGAGGTTCCTCCGTGGAACATATTTCCGAAAATATCTCCGAACATATCATCCATATTACCACCCTCAAAGTGGTATTCCTGATACCCACCGTTTCCGGTAAAACCGCCACCACTGAAACCACCACTGCCAAAACCATTGCTGCCAAATCCGGTTCCGTCAGATCCGGCTCCACCAAAGCCACTTCCATAGAATCCACCATGGAAACCACCGGTGCCGTAACCGCCGGCTCCATCGGCAGCACCGCTCTGGTCAAATGCAGCGTGACCAAACTGGTCATAAAGTTTCTTTTTCTCAGGATCACTCAGGATATTGTAAGCTTCTGTGATCTCTTTAAATTTCTTTTCGGCCTCTTTATCACCGGGATTCGTATCCGGGTGATACTTTTTAGCAAGCTTTCTGTAGGCTTTTTTTATTGCTGACGGATCGGCACCTTTCGCCAGTCCGAGCAGTTCATAGTAATCTCTTTTCATAGACTCACCCTCATATCTTTCCGTTACGTTTGTATCATCTGATCTGCATTACTTTTTACACTATTGTATGCAAAGAAACAGTATCATTCATACTGTTCTATATGTAATATAGCAAAGAGAATAAAAGCCGTCAAGGGAGAATCAAAAAGAATGTTCCGAATTAGACAAAATAAGCGTGGGAATCAACCGAAAAGAACGAGCCGAAAAATTCTGCTGTTGTTATAATAGTATTAAGTCAGAGTGGGTAAGCTCGTGCGTAGACAGAACAAGATTTCAGAACAGGAGGGGATGCGGAGTATGAAGAATCGAAAAAAGCAGTTCCTGAAGATCGGAATTGCAGTATTGGTGATCGCGGTTGCGGGAATTGTTGCCGGGGTTGTCCGATACAGAATGGATAATCGATTCGATTTAACTGTTGGGGGGCATACAATCAGCAAAGATGAATATGTGAACTGCATGAAATCAGTAGAATATGATACAAAAATGCAGATTCAACAGGACTATGATGCCGTTTATGAAGATGGCTTCTGGGGAAAAAAGTATGATGGAAAATACGGCTACGAAATTCTGACGGAAAATACAGTAGAACAGTTGAAATACGTTCATGCGGTCTATGATCTCGCAAAAGAATGCGGTGATGTATCAGACAGCAGCTATAAGGCTTTGGAAAAACGTTGGAAAGACGAGAATGCAAAGCGGAGTGAGAAAGTTGAAAAAGGTGAGGTAGTCTACGGACTGAAAGAATATACCTTTCAGCTTTATCTTCAATATGAAATGAGTACGCTCAAAGAAAAATACTGCAATGATGATACCCGTGAGGGAATGGAACTGACAGAGGACGAAGTACTGGAATACTACAACAGCCGCGAATGGATCTTTGGGGACAGCGAAGAGAATGCTGATTTGGAGACAGCAAGAATTGCGGTGGAACGTGAGCTGCGTGAAAAGAAATATGATGATATCATCACACAGCGTGAAACTGATTCTCAGGTGGACGGGAACATGGCGGATGTAAACCGGTTTACCTTGAAGAATATAGAATGATGGAAGGAGCAATGTTATGAAGAAGAAATGGATGAGCGGTGCTCTGGCTCTTCTGCTTGCAGGAACAACGGTTGCATCAATGGTGCCGGCAGTTGCTGTTAATGCTGAAGGACAGGATACTGCGACAGGAACAACATATTATGTTGATTCCAAAAGCGGAAGTGACAGCAATGACGGAACTTCCGAAAGCAAGGCATTCAAGACACTTGATAAAGTGAATGCCCTTGATCTTGAGCCGGGAGATACAGTTCTCCTGAAAAAGGGATCTGTGTTTGAAGATCAGGCTCTGCAGTTTACAAAAGAAGACAGTGGTACTGCTGAAGCACCGGTTAAGATCTCTACTTATGGAGAGGGAGACAAACCACAGATCAATACAAATGGTCATGGTCAGTGGGAGCAGAACTATGGGGTTGCATTGGACAACTCAAACCACAAATGGCATGGTACAGTATCTTCCAGTATTCTGATCATGGATACAGAGTACATTGAGATCGAAGGTCTGGAACTGACAAATGACAGAAACAGTGCAACAGATACAGAAAAAGATAAGACTTATAATGATGCTTATGCAATGGACAGAACCGGAGTTGCCGGAGTTGCAAAAGATAACGGAACAGTAGATCATATCGTACTGAACGATCTTTACATCCATGATGTAACAGGTAACGTTTATAACAAGCACATGGCAAATGGCGGTATCTACTTTATCGTGGAAAAGCCAACAAATGAAGCAACAACAGGAATTGCAAGATACAACGATGTTCAGATCAAGAACTGCTATCTTGATACAGTAAACCGTTGGGGAATCGCAGTCGGATACACTTACAAGCACGGTCAGTTCAACAATGCTGCTCTGAGTGATGAAGTAATGTCCACATACGGTTCATCTAACGTAGTAATTGAGAATAATTACCTGAACCATGTAGGCGGAGATGCAATCACAACAATGTATCTTGACAGAGCTTTAGTTCAATATAATGTATCAGAAAATGCAGCGGAGCAGATCAACTATACAGATTTCTCCCAGCGGCAGCCACAGCTCGATGCAAATGGTAATGATACAGGAAATAAACTGGGCGTAGGTAATGGACGAGTTGCAGCAGGTATCTGGCCATGGAAGTGTAAAGATACAGTCTTCCAGTACAATGAGTGCTTTGCAACACTGAATGCAGCTCATGGTAACGGTGACGGACAGCCTTGGGATGCTGATTACGGTGATGGAACAAACTATCAGTACAACTACAGCCACGGCAATACGGCAAGTACGATCATGTTCTGTGGACCGCAGTCCATCAATAATACATTCCGTTACAACATCAGCCAGAATGAAGATATGGGACCTCTCGATCCTGCAGGAAATACAGGAAATTGTCAGGTTTACAATAATACTTTCTATATTAAGAAAGGACTTACAAGTATCTGGTCTACAGCACATTCTAATAATGGACCGGTAACGATTGAGAATAACATCTTCTATTTTGCAGGAGATACATCGGTTAATGCGACAAACTGGAATCCAGGAAATAACAAGACATACAGCAACAACCTGTACTACAATGTATCCAATTACCCAACTGATGCAAATGCAGTAAAGGTATCCGCAGGAACAGCAGTACTTGTTGATGCAGGTTCAGGTCCGGTTGCAGCAGCAGAGGACAAGCAGGCAAGACTGCATGAAGATCCGACAGCTACTACAAAATTTGATGGATACAAACTGGCAGCAAACTCACCGGCTATCAATGCTGGTAAAGTAATTGTTGACAGAAATGGTTATTCTATCGATCATGACTTCTTCGGACATGCAATCACAGCAGTACCGGAAATCGGAGCAGCAGAAAGTGATGCAGTTACAGCACTTGTACTTCGTTCCAATACATACACAATTTCAGGAACAAATGTAAGTGATCTTCCGAAGAATACAACAGTAGAGCAGTTCCGCAACAACATCATCGTTGATACAGGCGTTACAGTTACTGTAAAAAATGGTGATAAAGTTCTTGGCGATGCAGATATCGTGAAAGGTGGAGCAACCGTCGTTCTTTCTTATGAAGGAATGGAGGATGTAACTTATACAGTAGTTGCAAGTTCTGATAAAGAACTGAAATCTTCTTACTACATGGTAAGCGGAAAGACACTGAGTGTTCCTTATACAACAGCAAATGCTACAACAGTCAGCGAGCTGAAGAAGAACATCACAGTAGCTGATACAGCAACAGTTTCCGTACTGAACAATGGAACAGCATTAGCTGACGGAGATGCAGTAACAGCAGGAGTGACAGTACGCATCACGGCTGAAGACGGAACAACAAATGACTATACGGTAGCTCAGAAGAATACATACAACTGGACACTGGACTATGCAGGACAGCAGCAGGGAAATGTATGGTTTGCACAGCAGAAGAACGGTAATGGCGACTGGGCTGATATGACAGCTTATGATAATACTTATCCAAACTGGGTACTGAATACATACTATGGTGTTGGTGTAGATGCTCCAAATCACAGTACAGCAATGAGCGATTCCATTCATGGACTGATCTCTGCTCCACCGCAGACTTCTTATTCGACAGCAATGGTATTCAGAGCACCGAAGAGCGGTACAGTATCCTTCAATGTAAAAGATGGTGAGCCGTATCTGCGTCAGGCTGGAAACTCAGGCGGAACAGTTACATTAAGCCTTCTTGTAAATGATACAGTAAAACAGAGTGTAACACTTTCAACAAGTAATCAGAAAGCAGCAGACTGGGCAAATTTTGATGAGATTGAACTGAACAAGGGCGATGTGATCCGCGTAACAGCAAGCTGCAACAGCAATCCAAGCAGGCCGTCTGTTCATGTTACTCCGATCATCACATACGTTGACAAGGCAGTAGTTGATACAGAAGCACCGGATGCTCCGACAGCAGTAAGAACAGCAGATGTTACAGAGACAACAGCTCATGTTGCATGGGAAGCAGCTCTGGATAACGTTGCAACAACTGGATACAACGTATATGTAAACGGAGAAAAGGTAAACACAGAACTGGTAACAGCTACAGAGTATGATCTGACAGGTCTTACACCAGCTACAGATTACAGCGTAGAGATTGAAGCAGTAGATGCAGCAGGAAATGTATCTGAGAAATCAGAGGCAGCTACATTTACAACAGCAAAGGCAGTCGATACAGAAGCACCAAGCGTTCCGACAGACGTAAAAGCATCTGATGTTACAAAGACAGGTGCAACTGTTACATGGACAGCTTCTACAGATAATGAAGGAGTTGCCGGATACAATGTATATGTAAACGGAACTCAGGTAAATGATACACTGGTAGCAACAACAGAATATGTACTGACAGGTCTTACAGAAGGAACAGAGTACACAGTAGAGGTAGAAGCTGTTGATACAAATAACAATGTATCCGCAAAGGCAGCAGCTACATTTACAACAAAGAAAGATGCTGTAAATCCTGATCCGACAGTAGTTGATAAGACAGAACTCAAGGCAACTACAGCAAAGGCAGATGCAGCACTTGCAGCAACAGACAAGTACACAGCAGAATCACTGAAAGCCCTGCAGGCAGTTTACGATCAGTACGCATCCGTTCTGAATGACGAAAATGCAACGCAGGCTCAGGTTGACGAAGCAAATAAAGCCATCGCAAAAGCCCTCAATGCTCTTGTAGAAAAGAAGACAGATGACGGAAAGAAAGACGACGGCAACAAGGGTGACAATAAGAAGGATGATACAAAGGTTGACGACAACAAGAACAACAATTCTTCTAATACATCCAAGTCTGACAATAAGACTACAACAAAGGTAGACAATACTAAGAAAGCAGCTAAGACAGGCGATACAACAAACGTGGCAGTTTGGGCATTCGCACTGGCAGCATCCGCAGCGGCAGCAGGCGTTGTAGTAAAGCGTAAAAAAGAGAACTAAAAGTTTCTCGGTTTTGCAAATCTGAAACTCAGAAAAAAAAGCGGGGGAGGGGAGTTATGAAAAATGCTGATCTCCTCCGCTTTAATAATAATGGGAGGAACGAAATGAAGAAAAAGACCTTTTCAATGATTATGGGACTTATTCTCGGAGTGACAACTGTATTTGGTTCTATCGGAACTACAACAGTAACAGTATCCGCAGCTTCAGGTGAAGTGACAGATGCCGACTGTGCTGACATTAATACAGACGCCCCGGCTGCTGATGAAGTTGTACCGGACGCCAACCAGTACAAGTATCAGAAAGATGAGCTTGCAGCATTCTGTCACTTCGGACCAAATACCTTCAACGAGGTAGAGTGGGGAGAAAATTACGGTGACAGATCACCGGCAGACATCTTTACACTGACAAATGACTTCGATGCAGATACACTGGTCAGCACTCTGAAAAATGCAGGATTCAAGAAGATCATTGTAACTGCAAAGCACCATGATGGTTTCTGTATCTGGAACAGTGCCTATACAGATTATTGTGTAAAGAATACAAATTATAAGAATGGTCAGGGAGATGTCCTTGCTGAAATCTCTGCAGCCTGCACAAAGTACGAGCTGGATATGGGACTTTATCTGTCACCATGGGATATCCATGAGCCATCTTACGGATATTATGATGCCAATGGAAATCCAACAACAAAGGAAAATGATGCGAAGGACTATAATGATTACTATAATAATCAGCTGACAGAGATCCTCAGCAATGATAAGTATGGTAACGACGGACATTTCGTAGAAGTGTGGATGGACGGAGCAAAAGGAAGCGGTGCGAATGCACAGGAATACGACTTCACAAGATGGTTCAATACCATTCAGAAATACGAAGGAAAAGCGGCTCATTATGATGCAGACTGTATGCTGTTCGGAGCCGGAGCATACACAACAGTCCGTTGGATCGGAAATGAGGACGGTGTAGCTTATGAAGATACATGGTCAAAATCAACTGTAAATGTAGATGCAAATACGATTGACAGTAACGGAAGCACACCGTATACAAAGGGATATGAGAATGGTAATAAATGGACTGTACCGGAGTGTGACGGACGTATTACATCCGGATGGTTCTGGGGAACAAATAAGTGTACTCCGAAGACAATTTCTCAGCTTGCAACAATGTATTTTGATTCAGTAGGACATAATGGAACTATGCTTCTGAATGTACCTCCGAACAATCAGGGTACAGTAGACCAGGCAATCCTGGACAGAGTAACCGAATTTGGAAATAACCTGGAAGAGACATTCAGAACAAATCTTGTAAAAGCAGAAGGAACAACAATCACAGCATCCAATGTTCGTGGAAATGATATTGATTTCAAACCGGGTAATGTAGTAGACGGTGATGATGCAACATACTGGACAACAGATGACGGCACAAAGAGCGGAAGTCTGACGATTAAATGGAATACTGCAAAGAAATTTGATGTAGTTTCTATTGAAGAGGCAATCCAGAAAGGACAGCACATTAACAGCTATACAGTTGAATATAAGACATCCGACAGTGCGAACTGGCAGACACTCAAGACCGGTGTTACGATCGGAGCAAAGAGACTGATCAGAACCTCTCCTGTATCAGCAACCCAGGTAAGAATCACTGTAGGAACATCTGAAGGAAAAGTTCCGATGTTAAGTGAAGTGGGTGTATACAAGGCAAGTGAAGGATTCCAGTTAGCAGGTTCTGCACCGGAGGGAATGGAGACAACAAGTGTCAATGATACAACACAGTTTACATTCAGTTCTACAGGATGGAATCCGCAGACAGGAAGCCAGTACATCAATGGACAGAATACATGGTCCAATAAAGCAGATGCATCCTTTACTTATACGTTTAAAGGAACAAAAGTCTATCTGATGGGAACAAAAGACCCGAGTCATGGTCAAGCGGATGTTTATATTGATGATGTAAAGGTAGAAACGATCAATACAAATGCAACAAGCAGATCCACAGGAACAAAGATTTTTGAATCCGCAGATCTGACAGACGGTCAGCATACACTGAAAGTTGTTGCGAAGACAAGTGCAGCAATCGGTGTAGAGGCAGCTTACGTGATCAATAACGGTGGCGTAGGAATGATCGAACTTGAAAATTCCGCATATACAATGAACGAAGAATCCTCACTGGCTGTCAAAGTGAAACGTGTTGGTGGAACAAAGGGAACGATCACAGCAAAGATCCAGCCAAATCCGGGAAGTGCAATCCAGGATGACTTCGATACAGAAAATGCACCAACAGTAACGCTGAATGAGGGAGAATCAGAAGTAACTGTTCAGAGTGCAGCGATTACAAGACGTAATACCAATAAGACAGGTGACCGTGTATTCTCAATCGAACTGACAGAGCAGACACCGAATAATGCAATCATCGGTTTCAACGGTTCTGCAAGAATCACGATCAAAGATGCAGATGCAAATGCAATCGACAGAGACAAACTTCAGACACTGGTTGATCAGTCAGCAGAGCTGAAAGAGAATCTGTACTCAGGAGGCTGGGATACATTTGCATCAGCACTGAAAGCAGCTCAGGAAGTACTGGCAAATGAGAGTGCGACAGACGCAACGATCGGGAAAGCATATACAGCACTTGAAGTTGCAAAAAATGCTCTTGTAGCACGTACAAACTATACAACAGATGACAGATTCCAGTTCCCATGGAAGACAGGAACAAGTGCAACACTGGAAGCAGAGTTTGCGACAACCATTACAGAAGCCTGCGGAGCAACTCAGTGGAGATGTGAAATTGGAACAGGTGACTGGGCAAGTAACGGTAAGTTTATCAATTCATTGAATAAAACAAATACAGGTACAGATAAAGTTGAGTATGCATACAATGCAAAAAAACCAGGTACATATCACGTGGTTGCAACTTATCGTAGTGGAGACACCAATAATGGAAATAAACTTGCATGGTCAGAAGCAAACAATAAGATTACGGCAGGAAATATAACAACTCCACATACAAAAGTAAATAATGTGCTTTCTGTTGGTACAGTTGAATTTGATATTGTTGTAACAGAAGCAGGCGAGGGAACTCTGATCCTTCAGCCGGTAGACAACAGTGGTGCACCACAGCTTGATAAACTTGAAATTACACCAAAAGATGTTGCACTTGAGTCTTACGATATCACAGCAACAGCAAGTGAAGGTGGAACGATCACAGCAGAAGGTCTTGCAGATGGCAAGGTATCTGTTACAGAAGGTGAAAGTGCTACATTCACGATCACACCGAATGACGGATATCGTGTAGACAGCCTTACAGTAGATGGAACTGCAGTTGACGTTGTAACAGAATATACATTCTCAGACGTAACAGCAAACCATACGATTGCAGTAACATTTGCAAAAGATGCAGTGACAGTTGCAAAGGAAGATCTGCTTGCAGCAATCAATACAGCAAATGAGAAGCTTGCACAGACAGAGGTTTATACAGAGGCATCCCTGGATGCACTCCAGAATGCTGTAAATGAAGCTCAGGCAATCTACGACAAAGCAGACGCAACTCAGACAGAAGTTGACAATGCAAAAGCAAATTTAGAAGCTAAGATTGCAGCCCTGAAAGCAAAAGATGATAATAAGAAAGATGACAGCAATAAGGGTGATGACAAGAAGGACGATAATAACGGATCCAATAATAATGGCGGAAATAACAACGGCAATACAAATGCAGGATCAAAGAATAATGGTTCTTCCAACAACGGTACTGCAAATGGCGGAAACGGCACATCAAATGCAGTGAAAGCAGCCAAGACCGGTGATACAGCAAATGTAGCTGGAATGGCGATGCTTTGCCTGGCAGCAGGACTTGTTGCAGTAATGGCAAGGAGAAAAAGAACAAACTAATCAGAAGTGAGTTTTGAATTTCCAATGCAGTAAAAGACAAAATAAAGCACAGCCAACAGAGTTTTATCTCTGATGGCTGTGCTTTATGATATTTGAAAAAGTTTTTATTTCAAAATTGCTTTTCTGTAATGTGACGGTGTTGCATTTACCACGTTCATAAAGACTTTGGAATAATGCTGGGAATCTTTGAAGCCGACCTGAAGGGCAATCTCTGTCAGTGTCAGACTTGTATTCTGCATTAATTCAATGGAACGGTTGATCCGGTAAATGTTAATGTAATTAGAAAGGGTTACCCCCATATAATTCTTGAAGATCTTACTCAGATAGCGGACAGAGATATGCAGCTGCAAGGCGATATCCTCCTGACGGATCTTCTGGGTAAAATGTTCCCGAATGTAATTCAGTGTATAAGCAACATAGCTGTTCTGAAGCTGTGGTTCGGAAAATCCATGCTCTGCCTCTGTATGGTCAAGGATATACAACATCAGGTTCATCAGTGCAACGTTAATATTTGCAGCAGAGAACAGACTGTTGGATGAAGCATAGAGAGTAATGAGCTTCTGAAGATGTTCGTCGATGACTGGATCAGATTCCATCCGGTAATAGAACTGGGCAGAAAAGAGGATCGCATGCATCAGGGTGATAGGAAAAACTCCCTCATCTTCAAGAACAATCGTGGAAAACATCTCAGGGTTAAAGTGAATATGCTGAAATTCACAGTCAGATGTGTCATTCAGATAAAAAGAATGAACTACATCGGGGAGTAACATGATAAATTCGCCCGCTGTACAGTGGATCGTTTCCGACTGAATATCCATATAACATTCACCGGAAAGAATCCGATAAATCTCAATATTTGTATGTAAGTGCCGGGCAAAACTATAACCGGCTTTACGATATTCAACAACAGCACCGGACAGGATGGAATCGGACAATGTCATCAATCCAGGTACTTCGTGTTTCTGAATCTTAGTCTCCTCAGCAGGAGGAGTAGAATGTTCATTTACTGACTGAACAGTAGTTTTTTTCTTCATGTGTAAAAAAAGCCTCCATAGATAAGCACAATTAATAAGCGTTAATTTGTATTATAACAGAAATAAAGAAAAAATGTACCGAAAAATACAAAAAATGTGAATATTTTTTTAAAAAATATAAATAAAATGTAAATTCAGAGGTTCTGAATTTGACAAAATAAGCGATTATAAAGAGTAAATTAAACAAGCACATTCAAAAGAAAAGTTTTATAATGTAGATAATTGGACATTGGGAGGAGTCTGCCCATAGGAATCGAAGGCAGAGGAATTTCATGACAATAAATTAAGATACATCAGAAACGTATCAGAAAGGGGTATTATGAGAAGAAAAATGAAATGGCGGGTACTTGCAAGTGCCTGTGCAGCAGCAATGGCTGTGACGTCTCTGCCGTATATGGCAACGCAGGTCAATGCGGAACCAGCCGCTGTAACGCAGCAGACCGGTGACAATGATCTGAAGCTGTGGTATACGAGTCCGGCAGACATTACCAAGTATTACGAAGGTTGGCAGGAAAAGTCACTTCCGATCGGTAATGGCGCAATCGGTGGAACGGTATTCGGCGGAATCACCAGAGAGCGTATCCAGCTGAATGACAAATCGCTTTGGTCAGGAGGACCAAGCACCAGCAGACCGAATTACAATGGAGGTAACCTGGAGAACAAGGGAAATAACGGAGCGACCATGACATCAATCCACAACTATTTCGCAAATGGCCAGGACAGCTCCGCAATCAGTCTTGCAAACAGCAACCTGGTCGGTGTAAGCGATGATGCAGGAACCAATGGATATGGATATTACCTGAGCTGGGGAAATATGTATATTGATTTCAAAAATGTATCATCGAACAACGATGTGACGAATTATACCCGTGACCTGGATCTGAAAACAGCCATCGCAGGTGTAAACTATGACAAGGGAAGTACTCATTATTCAAGAGAGAACTTCACAAGTTATCCGGACAATGTTATTGTTACACATATCACAGCAGACGGTTCTGAAAAGATCAGTCTGGATGTAAGTGTAGAACCGGATAATAGCAGAGGAAGTGCTATTAATGGGATTGGCGATAGCAGCTATCAGAGAACATGGGATACAACCGTGTCAGATGGACGGATCTCCATTAACGGACAGCTCACAGACAACCAGATGAAATTTTCATCCCAGACTCAGGTTATTACCGACAATGCCGATACGGTGACAGATGGGGATGGAAAAGTAAGTGTTTCCGGTGCAAGTGAGGTTACGATCATCACTTCCATGGGAACAGATTATAAGGATGAATATCCGAGCTACAGAACAGGTGAGACTGCAAGCGAACTGACAAACCGTGTAAAATGGTATGTAGATCAGGCAGCAGTTAAGACATACGAAGAACTGAAAGCGAATCATGTAAGTGATTATCAGGAGATCTTCAACCGTGTTGATCTGAATCTTGGACAGACTGTCTCAACAAAGACAACAGATGCACTTCTTTCCGCATACAAAGCAGGAACTGCATCAGAAGCTGAAAGACGTCAGCTGGAAGTTATGCTGTTCCAGTACGGAAGATTTATGACCATTGAGTCTTCCAGAGAGACAAAGACAGATGGAAATGGTTATGTCAGAGAGACACTTCCTTCCAACCTTCAGGGACTGTGGGTAGGAGCGAACAACTCTCCATGGCATTCAGATTACCATATGAATGTAAACTTACAGATGAACTACTGGCCGACATATTCTACCAACATGGCAGAGTGTGCACAGCCATTGGTTGATTATATCGATGCTTTGAGAGAACCGGGGCGTGTGACTGCGGCAATTTATGCAGGAGTTTCCAGTGCCGATGGCGAGGAAAATGGATTCATGGCACATACGCAGAACAACCCGTTCGGATGGACCTGCCCCGGATGGAGTTTCAGTTGGGGATGGTCACCGGCAGCAGTACCGTGGATCTTGCAGAACTGCTGGGCTTATTATGAGTATACCGGAGATACATCTTATTTAAGAGACAATATCTATCCGATGATGAAAGAAGAGGCAAAACTGTATGATCAGATGCTTGTCCGCGACAGCGATGGAAAGCTGGTATCTTCACCGGCATATTCACCGGAGCATGGACCGGTCACAAGTGGTAACACGTATGAGCAGACACTGATCTGGCAGTTATATGAAGATACAATCAAAGCAGCAGAAGTCCTTGGAACAGATGCAGATCTGGTAGCTACATGGAAAGCAAACCAGGCTGACCTGAAAGGACCGATCGAGGTCGGCGACAGCGGACAGATCAAAGAATGGTATACAGAGACAACCTTTAACCATACTGCAAGTGGAGCTACACTCGGAGAAGGATATAACCACCGTCATATGTCCCACCTTCTCGGACTTTTCCCGGGAGACCTCATTACAGAGGATCATGCAGAGTGGTTTGCAGCAGCAAAGGTATCCATGCAGAACCGTACAGATGAAAGTACCGGATGGGGAATGGCACAGAGAATCAACAGCTGGGCAAGACTGGGTGATGGAAATAAAACTTATCAGATCATCAAGAACCTGTTCAACGGCGGAATCTATGCGAATCTGTTCGATTATCATCAGCCGAAATATTTCCAGATCGATGGTAACTTCGGTTATACATCCGGTGTGGCTGAGATGCTTCTGCAGAGCAATGCAGGATACATCAATCTTCTTCCGGCAGTTCCGGATGACTGGGCAAACGGAAGTGTAAATGGACTGGTTGCACAGGGCAACTTTAAAGTATCCATGGACTGGAAAGACGGAAATGTAACAACTGCTACCATTCTTTCCGAGAACGGCGGAGAAGCAGTAGTACAGACAAAGAATGCATCTCTTGCAACAGTAGTGGACAGCGACGGAAATGTAGTCGATGTGACACCTGTAAAAGAAAACCGTATCTCTTTCGCGACAGAAGCCGGAAAGAGCTATACATTAAAAGATATCCCGGCATCCGCTGAGGTAGCAGCTCCGACAGGACTGACAGCTCTTCGTGCAGACGGTGAGAATGTAAAACTTTCCTGGGATGCTGTAACAGCAGAAGAGGGAAGCAATGTAACATACAATGTATACCGTCAGGTAGAAAATGGTGATGTAATCTGCATCGAGACAGGCCTGACAACAACAACTTATACAGATACAACAGCAGACAAGACGCTTGGAACAATGAAGTATCAGATATCTGCGGTTGTAGAAGGAAATGAATCTGAAAAGAGTGCAGCAGTGACTGCGGTTGAACCGGTTGGAGCCGGCAAGATTGATAATGCGGATGAAAGAATCGCATATGTAGGTGACTGGGGCAATTGGACACAGGACAAGAATGTAAACTATATGGATACGATCGAGTATCTGCAGAATCCGAATGGCGGCGAGACTGCGACTCTTACATTTAAGGGAACAGGAATCAAGGTGATCGGTTGTACGAATAAGGATAGAGGCAAGATCGAAGTATTGATTGACGGTGAGTCACAGGGCATTGTTGATACATACAGTGCAAGCACAGTACGTCAGAAAGAATACTTCAGCAAAGAAGACCTTACAGCAGGAATCCATACGATCCAGCTGAAAGTCCTCAATGAGAAGCAGACAGCAAGTTCCAATACAAAGATCGAGCTGGATGCATTTGAAATCCTGGATTCAACACTGGTAGCACCGACAGGTGTGGAAGTAAGTTCCAAATCCGGAATGACTACAGTATCCAAAGCAAACAGTACTTTACAGTTAAAAGCGACTGTAGCACCAGATGATGCAACAGACAAGACAGTTACATGGAGTACCTCCGATGACAGTATCGCAACAGTAGATGCGAACGGACTGGTAACATTCTTAAGCAAGAACGGAACCGTTACGATCACAGCAACTTCCAGTGCAGATGCTACAAAGAGCGGAACGATTGAACTGAAAGTTGCAATAAAAGAGGATGTGGCAGATGTCGAGACAATTGTAGAAGACGGTACCGTACCGGCATCCGGAACAGAGGGAAAAAAGAACAGTGCGATCACCTGGAATGGAGCATGGTCTAACTGGGCAGGAGAACAGACAAAGCATCATGGCGGAACAAAGACAGAAACCAGAAATGATTCAAGTGCGGCGGGAAGCTATTTTGAATACACGTTCAATGGAACAGGTGTAGAGGTTTATTCTCAGAAGCATGCCAACTTTGCAAGCTTTGATATCTACGTTGATAACGTAAAGATCTGTAATTATTCACTGAATGGTTCAAGCAGCGGAGATAATCAGCAACTGATCTTCTCCAAGACGGATCTTACGAATGGTGAGCATACGATCAAGTGTGTAGCAGTTGCACGTGATGGAAAATATCAGGTCAACCTGGATTACCTGAAGATCCTTTCACCGGGTGAAGGTGTAACGGCTGATAAGTCAGCACTCCAGACATCGATTGAGACAGGTGCGGCACTTACTAAGTCAGCATATGAAGAGACAAAATGGAATGCATTTAAAACGGCTTATGATGCAGCAGTTGAGGCAATGAATGCTGCGGATGCAACACAGGATGTTGTGGATGCAAAGAAAGCAGCACTGGATGCGGCAATCACAGCACTTGGCACACCGGCAGTTCCTGTAGTAGAAGACCAGACAGGTTCCGCAGTTCTTGTTGAAAGCACAAAGGTTGTGCTGAGATGGGACAAGGTTTCAGGAGCAGCACAGTATAAAGTCGTTGGTACAGAGAACGGAATCGAGATGACAGTAAGCGGCACAACCGCAACACTGGAAAACCTGACACCGGGAACAACTTACAACTTCAAAGTATATGCCCTGAACAATGCAGGTGAGGCATCAGCGAAAGCGATTGAGATCAGCAATGTAACAACGATTGCTGACGGATCAGCAGCAGGTGAGATTGAGTCCATTACAAAGACATCGGTCAGTGATGATTCTGTAAAACTCACATGGAGATTAAAAGAAGGTTCTTCCTTCGCAAGCTATGACATTTATGTAAACGGTGAGCTGAAAGGCAATACAACCAAGACAGAGTTCGCACTCAGCGATCTGAATGACGGTACCTATGTTGTTAAGATCGTTGCAAAGACAGCAGCAGGAAAGTCAGTACTTCCGAAACAGTTCTCATTTACGATTGAGAATAACGGTGGTGGTGAGACAACAAAGAATGTACTCAGCGTAACAAATCCGGCAGGAATTTCTGTAGAAGAAGGAACTGCATTTAAGGATCTTGAATTACCGGAGAAAGTAACTGTCACAGTGACAGGAAATCTGAATGAAGAAGTAGCCGTAACATGGGCGAAAGGTGATTATCAGACAACACCGGGAATTTACACACTGGAAGGAACCCTGACAATGGGTGAGAACATGGAGAACCCAGATGGCGTGAAAGCTTCTATCCAGGTAACAGTTACGAAGAAGCAGTATGAGATCAAGTCTGTTGCAAAACTGGATAAGAAAAAAGTTGCATACGGAACGGCTGTATCAGAACTGAATCTTCCGACAGAGGTAGAAGTAACCTATACAGACGGAACAACCGGAACAGCAAGTGTTACGTGGAATACAGACAGCTATGATGGAAATACGGCAGGTGATTATACTCTGGAAGGAACCCTTTCCTTTGCAGATAATATTACAAATCCGAAGAACCTGACAGCTTCTGTAAAAGTGACAGTTGCGAAGAAGGCAGAAGAGCCGAAGCCGGAACCGAAGAAAGAAATTAAATCCATTGTAAATGCAAAACTGGATGATATTTCTGTAAAAGAAGGAACTCTTGCAACCGCTCTCGGACTTCCGGGACAGGTTGAAGTAGAACTTAAGGATGGAACAACCGCAATGGTTGATGTTGACTGGGATCTGAGTGCTTACAAGTCAGATGTTCCGGGAACTTATACATTGACAGGAGAACTTGTTCTTGGTGATGAGTTTGAAAATCCGGATGGTCTTGAAGTCAGCGTGGATGTGATCGTTACAAAGATCAAAGGTGACGACAGCAATAAGGGCGATGACAACAAGGGCGATGACAACAAGGGCGATGACAACAAGGGTGACAACAATAAGGGCAACAATGCAGGAAATAATACCGCAGGTTCTACATCAGGAACCAATGCCGGAACAACTTCATCCGACAAAGCAGCAAAGACCGGAGATACTACTCCGCTGATTTTGTGGGGAGCTACGGCAATGCTGGCAGCAGGTGCTGTTGTTACAGTTGTGACACGCAGACGTAAAAGAAGATAAAGATTCTTTCCGAAAGGCAAGATGAAAAAGGAAAATTTAAGAATTTTCTGTAAAAGAAAAGGAGTATCGCGATGTGCGGTACTCCTTTTTCGTCTGAGAAATTTTCGGATCACTGGTTTCGCAGAAACTGCTTGCGGTAGGCAGTCGGTGTCATACCACAGGATTTACGGAAACACTGCGTAAAGTAACTGGAGGAAGAAAATCCACATTGCTGTGCAATCTGTGCAAGACTCATATCGGTGGAAGTCAGCAGTTCCTGACTGGTAAAGATCCGCTTCTGGGTCAGATAATTCATCGGAGAGATCCCATAGGTTTCTGTGAAAGTATGAGAAAAATAATACTTGTTGATCTGTGCAATCTCTGCAAGTTTATCCAATGTAATATTTTCCTGGAAAGAAGAATCAATATAACGCTTTGCCCGGCTGCATTCGCGGGATTCCATCTTATGGAACGGAAAAATCTCTACAGAAGAGGAAGCGTAGCGGGAAAGATGGACGACCAGGATGTTCAGCAGATTCTGGCAGACCTTTTCGTAATCTTTCTGCGAGTTCTCTGTCTCTTCCAGGATCGTACGGAAATAGAAATCAAGCCGGTCTTTCATTTCATCGGAATGGAACAGAAGATATTCATTTGCATCGTCAATGACAAAATTCAGACCATCCACACCCAGTACAATATATTCCAGCGGGTCTTCGAGGCTGGATTTTTCGGTGTGGGTGATATTCGGGTTGATCACGATCAGATCGTGCTTTGCGATCGGAAAGGTTTCGTCTTCAACGAGAAAACTGCCACTTCCTGACAGCACAAAAAAAAGTTCTGTAAAATAATGTGTGTGCGGATAACTGCTCCAGTCCTCTTCATATTTTGAATAGGTAGAATACAGAAGATGACAGGTGTGGTCATGCCTTAAGGGGGAAGTAAAAGTATGTCGTATATTACCCATAAGTGTCCTCCACAAAATTTAGAAATATTGTCTTGAAAACGATTTCAAGTGGTTATACAACCAATTATGCAAATATTATAAAGAATTTTAGAAGCCGATTCAACAGGATTCGGGAGAGTTTGGCAAAAAAAGAGAACTTTTTTTATCTCCGTGTGTGAAAAAATAACAAAAGAATATGAAAAAACATTTTTTAAGTCATATGATATGGTGGTATTGGAAAATATCCCAAAAAGCAAGATTTATAAAAAAAAAGGCAAAAAGAAAGGTTGAAAAAGAGGGAGAAATAGTATATGATAGACATACCAAGTAAAACTGGAAAAAGTTATAAGGAGGAACTATTTAAATGAAAAAGAAAAAACTTATCAGCCTTGTGCTGGCAGGTACTATGGTTTTCGGACTTGCAGCATGTGGATCCAATGGGGGAGACAAGAAATCTGAAGGAGATTCTTCAGACAGCGATAAGGTAGTAAAGGTTGCAGTAGTTGAGACAGCATACGGTGCAGATATGTGGAACGATGTTGCGGCTGCATTCGAAAAAGAGACAGGTGTTAAGGTTGAACTTACAATCGACAAGAACATCGAGGATGTCATTCAGCCACAGATGAAATCTGGAGAGTATCCGGACGTGATCATGAGAGCTGTTGGTTCTGAGTCAGCTATCACAGAGACATTCATCAAGGACAACAACGTAGAGGAACTTACAGACGTTCTTGATATGACTGTACCGGGTGAGGACGCTAAGGTTGGAGACAAGATCCTTCCAGGATTCACAGAGAACTCCATCGTTAATCCTTACGGAGACGGAAAGACATACCTGATGCCAATGTTCTACTCACCATGTGGACTGTTCTACGATGCAAACCTGTTCAAGACAAAAGGATGGGATGTACCGCAGACATGGGATGACATGTGGGCACTTGCTGACAAGGCAAAAGCTGAAGGAATCTCACTCTTCACATATCCTACAACAGGATACTTTGATGCATTCTTCTATGCATTACTGCATGAGACAATGGGATCAGAAGACTTCACAAAGGCTCTGAACTATAGTGAAGGAATCTGGGATACAGACGGAGCTAAGAAGGCATTCGATATCGTTACAAAGCTTGCTACTACTGTTGAGCCTACAACAACAGCAAATGCTAACGACAACGACTTCCGTAACAACCAGCAGCTTGTTCTTGATGACAAAGCTCTGTTCATGCCAAATGGTAACTGGGTAATCGGTGAGATGGCAGATGCTCCGAGAGCAGACGGATTCGAGTGGGGATTCACAGCTCTTCCGGCAGTAGAGAAAGACGGAGAGAGAGCTTCCTATACATTCTTCGAGCAGATCTGGATGCCATCAGGTGCTGAACACAAAGATCTTGGAAAAGAATTTATCGCTTATATGTACTCTGATGCAGCAGCAGATATCTTCGCTAAATCTGGAGCAATCCAGCCAATCGAAGGAATGTCTGACAAGCTTGACGGAGACAACAAACTGTACTACTCAATCTATGATACAGGTGCTGTAGCTGTTATGGATGCATTCGCTACAACAGATCCAGTAGAAGGTGTAACAGTTCGTACAACATTCTTTGATCCGGTTAACTCTCTTGTAACTGGTGACAAGACAGAAGACGACTGGGTAAATCAGATTAAGACAGATAGCGACAAACTTCGTGCTGCTTTAAAATAATCTGAATAAGTTACCGGGAATTTCCTTACAACTATAAAATGATTTGGAAGGAATCTCACAGGTGAGGCAGGCGGTGAAATCTCTTCACCGCCTGTTTTAATGCCGATATCTGCTATGACGGTATGAATAGCCGTTGGATGGCGGCGGTTATTCAATGAAACGGATTTATAGAATTGGAGATGAACCAATGAAAGAAAGAAAAGGCAAGGGGCTGTTTGTATTCTGTTGCCTGGCCCCGGCAGCAATATTATTTATCTTATTTATGATTGTTCCTACGATCGAAATCTTCCGTATTTCCTTATATAAATGGGGCGGATATACAGATAACAAGACATTTGTAGGACTGAGCAACTTTAAATCGTTGTTACAGAATCAGAAGTTCTATCAGGCGTTCCAGAACCAGATTCTTCTGATTGTATTAGTTACGATCATTACATTTGCATTTGCGTTAGTGTTTGCATACATACTTTCAAGAGAAAAAATCAAAGGACAGGGATTCTTCAGAGTAATCTTCTATATCCCGAATATCCTTTCAATCGTAGTTATCAGTGCTATCTTCTCTGCTATCTACAAACCAAATACAGGACTTCTGAATTCCATCATCGGAATCTTCAAGCACAGTGATGATCAGATCCTCTGGCTTGGTGATCAGAAGGTAGTTATTTACAGTATTGTGATCGCCATGGTATGGCAGGCCATTGGATATTACATGGTAATGTATATGGCAAGTATGGCGAACGTATCAGAGAGTCTGTACGAATCTGCCAGCCTTGAAGGAGCAGGTAAGATTTATCAGTTCTTTACAATTACGATTCCGTTGATCTGGACAAACATCAGAACAACACTTACATTCTTCGTAATCAGTACGATCAACATGAGTTTCCTTCTCGTTACAGCAATGACGAGTGGTGGACCGGACGGAGCTTCCAGCGTATTCCTGAGCTATATGTACCAGGAGGCTTATACAAACTCTTCATATGGATATGGTATGGCAATCGGTGTATCAGTATTCCTGTTCTCCTTTGCACTTGCCGGACTGCTGAACGTTGCAACAAAACGTCAGGAAGTAGAAATTTAAGGAAAGGGGAATCGGAATGGAAAAGAATACATCAAAAAAACCGTTTGGCTTTAGTAAACTGATTGTGTATATTTGCCTGATTCTTCTTGCAATTACAATCATCGTGCCGGTAGCATGGGTCTTCCTTGCATCGGTAAAGCAGAATAAGGAATTCTACGGAAATCCGTGGACACTTCCTGAGAAACTTTATTTTCAGAACTTTGTAGATGCCTGGACGAAAGCAGACATGGGATCTTACATCCTGAACTCTGTGATTGTTACAGCACTTGCGATTGCAATGCTGATCGCAGTTGCACTTCCGGCAGCTTATGTACTGTCAAGATTTAAGTTCCGTACATGTAAGTTCTGGAATCTGCTCTTCATGGCAGGACTTTTCATCAACGTAAGTTACATCGTAGTACCGATCTTCCTTATGTTGAACAACTGGGACAAGTCACTCAGACAGATGATCGGAAGAGGCTTCTTCCTAAATAACTTGTTCATATTGGCGGTTGTATATATGGCAACGGCACTTCCGTTCACAATCTACCTGCTGTCAGGATACTTCAGTGGTCTTGCAAAAGACTTCGAGGAAGCAGCTTATGTGGATGGTGCAGGATACTTTACGACAATGGTTAAGATCATCTTCCCGATGGCAAAACCAAGTATCGTAACGATCATTCTTTTCAACTTCCTGTCATTCTGGAATGAGTATGTAATTTCCATGACATTGCTGACAGATGCCAAGTTGAAGACTCTGCCGGTAGGTCTTATGAACCTGATGGCTGCTCAGAAATCAGCAGTTCAGTATGGTCAGATGTACGCAGGACTGGTTATCGTTATGCTTCCTGTTCTGATTCTGTATATGTGTGTACAGAAGACACTTACTCAGGGAATGACTCTGGGTGGATTGAAAGGTTAAGGAGGTATTTACAATGAATGAAAGAACTAAAAAGATTATCACTGCGATTGTTGTTATCGTGATTTTCGTTGTTTGTATCGGCCTTATCATTGTCGGACAGAGAAATATCGGACCAAAGGGTCTTCTTACTGAGATCGTAGGTCTTGCAGGTCTGGTCGGACTGCTGGCATTTTACAACAGCAAATATAAATAATTGTCTACATTGCAGGAAGGATACCTGTGATAAGAAAGCATAAGGAAATCTGCCGATGGCAGATTTCCTTATATAAACTAAAAATCAGAGTATTTAAAGAATAGAAGAGGATAATTCAATGGAGAAATCAAAAGGACTCGTTACAATTCCTACTGACCTGGACGTAGTGCCACAGACACTGGAATTAATGAAGCTTTGGGGTGCTGATGCAATCCGTGATTGCGATGGAACAGATTTCCCTACAGAGCTGAAAGATGCAGATGCAGAAATTTATTCAACATATTATACAACTCGTAAAGATAATGCATGGGCTGAAGCCAATCCGGAAGAAATTCAGCAGATGTATGTTATGACACCTTTCTATACAGCAGAGTCTGAAACTCTTGAAGTGGAAGTAATGAAGGGACTTTACCCGGATATGCTGAAACCGAATACAAGAGATGATATCAAACGTTGGTGGGAAGTAATCGACAGAACAACAGGAGAAGTTGTTCCGACAGATAAATGGGACTACAGTGAAGAGACAGGAAAGGTTACACTTGCTGCTGTTCCGTTCCATGAGTATACAGTAAGTTTCCTTGCTTATATTATGTGGGATCCGGTGCATATGTACAATGCAGTTACAAATGACTGGAAAGATGTTGAGCATCAGATCACATTTGATGTACGTCAGCCAAAGACGCATGAATATACAATGAAGCGTCTTAGAAAGTTTATTGAGGATCATCCGTATGTAAACGTACTTCGTTTTACCACATTCTTCCATCAGTTCACACTGATCTTTGATGAGCTTGCAAGAGAGAAATATGTAGACTGGTATGGATATTCAGCTTCTGTAAGCCCATATATCTTAGAGCAGTTTGAGAAAGAAGTCGGATACAAGTTCCGTGCTGAGTATATTATCGATCAGGGATACTACAACAACCAGTACCGTATTCCGAGCAAAGAGTATCAGGATTTCCAGGCATTCCAGAGAAGAGAAGTTGCCAAGATCGTAAAAGAGATGGTAGACATTACTCATGAGTGTGGAAAGAAAGCCATGATGTTCCTGGGAGATCACTGGATCGGAACAGAGCCGTTCATGGAAGAGTTCAAGACACTTGGACTTGACGCAGTTGTAGGTAGTGTGGGAAATGGTTCTACATTAAGACTGATCAGCGATATTGACGGAGTAAAATATACAGAAGGACGTCTTCTTCCGTATTTCTTCCCGGATGTATTCCATGAGGGTGGAGATCCTGTAAAAGAGGCACGTTATAACTGGGTAACAGCAAGAAGAGCTATCTTAAGAAAGCCAATCGACAGAATCGGATACGGCGGATACTTAAAGCTTGCACTTGACTTCCCGGATTTTATTGATTATGTATCACAGGTATGTGATGAGTTCCGTACACTGTATGATAATGTAAAAGGCACAACACCTTTCTGTGCTAAGAAGGTAGCAGTTCTTAACTGCTGGGGTAAGATGAGAGCATGGGGATGCCACATGGTACATCATGCACTGTATCAGAAGCAGAACTATTCTTATGCAGGAATCATCGAGTCTCTGTCAGGAGCACCGTTTGATGTGAAGTTCATCAGTTTCCAGGATATTCTGGATGACAGCTCCATCTTAGATGATATTGATGTTCTTATCAATGTGGGTGATGCTGATACAGCACATACAGGTGGAGACTGGTGGGTAAATCCACACATCGTTGAGGCTGTCAGAAAGTTTGTTTACAACGGCGGTGGTATCATTGGTGTAGGTGAGCCGACAGGACATCAGTTCCAGGGACGTTTCTTCCAGCTTGCAGATGTATTTGGAGTTGAAGAAGAGCATGGATTTACTCTTGGTTATGATAAATATAACTGGGATGAGCATGAGCATTTCATTCTGGAAGAGACAGAGAGTGTTGATTTCGGTGAGGGCAAGAAGAATATCTATGCACTTGCAGGAAGTACAATCCTTGTTCAGAAGGACAAAGAAGTTCAGATGGCTGTTAATGAATATGGTAAAGGACGTGCTGTATATATCAGCGGACTTCCGTACAGCTTTGAGAACAACCGTGTTCTTCATCGTGCGATCATGTGGAGTACTCACAGCGAGGATGAGCTGAAGAAATGGTTCAGCACAAACTACAATGTGGATGTACACGCATATCCAAAGAATAACAAATACTGCGTAGTAAATAATACAGATGATCCGCAGAGTACAACAATCTATCGTGGAGATGGAAGCAGTTTCGATCTTGAGATGGAGCCGAACGGAATCATCTGGTACGAGATCCAGTAATTGAGGATTTGAATTTAATGTGAATTTCGAGAGCTGAAATATCCAAAAGATATAAAAGCGGATCGGAAAGTATAAATCGGAGATAATCCGGGTAATAGAAATGCCGCATACCTGCTGAGTAAATCAGAGGTGTGCGGCATTTACTTTTGGGAGTAAATTTGCTATGATAAGAACGTTAAGCATGATAGCTGGACGAATCTTTTGCCCGGCAGAATTTTCTAAAAAGAAAGGAATAAAGGGATGAAAATCGGAATTGGAAATGACCATTCAGCACTGGAACTGAAAGCAGAGATTATTGAACTTCTGAAAGAGAAGGGACATGAAGTAGTAGATTATGGGACAAATTCACCGGAGAGCTGTGATTATCCCGTTTATGGAGAGAAAGTGGGACGTGCAGTTGCATCAGGAGAAGTTGAAAGAGGAATCCTGATCTGTGGAACAGGTCTTGGTATTTCACTGGCTGCGAACAAAGTAAAAGGGGTTCGTGCGGCCGTATGCAGTGAGCCGTTTACAGCCAAGATGTCCAGAGCTCATAATAACTGCAATATTCTTGCCTTTGGTGCGAGGGTTGTCGGTGCAGAACTGGCTAAGATGATTGTGGAGACATGGCTTGATACAGAGTTTGAGGGTGGCCGTCATCAGAGAAGAGTGGATATGCTGATGGATATTGAAAACCGGAATGAGTAAGGTGTGGGTATGAATGTATACACACTCTCTCAATGGCTTTTATTTTTCTTTTTATACAGTTTTTTCGGATGGATCTGGGAGAGCTGTTATGTATCGCTAAGGAAACACCGATGGGTAAACCGTGGATTTATGCATGGTCCAATGCTCCCACTGTATGGTTCGGGAGCTGTCAGTGTACTGATTATTACGTTGCCGGTGAGAGATAATCTGCCGCTGGTATTCATCATGGGGATGATAGGAGCGACATTGCTGGAATTTTTTACGGGGATGGTCATGGAATCCCTGTTCCATGTCAGATACTGGGATTACAGCCATCTGAAATTCAATGTAAAGGGATATATCTGTCCGGTTGCTTCTCTGTGTTGGGGCGTTTTCTCTATTATGATGGTGAAAGTTGTGCATATTCCGATTGAAGAAGTGATTCTGAAAATTCCGATGGCGATCGCAGACGGACTTGCATTTGTTCTTACGGTTGTGGCTGCGGTGGATTTCACCCAGTCTTTCAACGAGGCAATGGATATGAAGAAGATGCTTGCCCAGTTGGATGAGACGAAAGTTCAGATCCGGAAGCTGCAGGAGCGGATCAGAGAGGCGTCAGAAGAAATGTCCGAAAAACTTCGTACGGCAGCAGAAGGGGTGCCTGAAAAGCTTCGCAGTGCAGCAGCAACAGCAGGCGAGATGCCGGGAAGATTGCGTACAGCAGCAGGGGACCGCTCCGAAAAGCTTCGTACAGCAGCAGGAGATGTACCGGAAAAGCTTCGCCTGGAGCTGGCAGAATTAAAAGAAAATGCGGCAAAAGAACTGCAGAAGATCTTATCCAGATCGGACGAAACTCATGCAGGAGCAATGAAGCAGTTGCGTAGAAACCCGACAGCAGCATCTTCAAGATTTAAAGATGTACTGGAGGAATTAAAGAAATATACGGAAAAAGATAAGTAGACAGACGGGAGGGTGGAGTCATGACGAAGAAACAGCGGGCATTAGAAGTGATCGAGAGATTGAAAAAGGAATATCCGGATGCGGATTGTACCCTGGATTATGATGAGGCATGGAAATTGCTGGTCAGCGTCAGGCTTGCCGCACAATGTACCGATGCAAGGGTGAATGTAGTTGTAGAAGGACTTTTTGAAAAGTATCCGAATGTAGCCGCTCTTGCAGATGCAGCGGTGGAGGATATAGAGGAAATTGTCCGCCCCTGTGGACTGGGGAAGAGCAAGGCACGTGATATCAGTGCCTGTATGAAGATGCTGCGAGATGAGTATGGCGGTAAAGTGCCGGAGGATTTTGATGCATTGTTAAAGCTTCCGGGGGTGGGCAGAAAGAGTGCAAATCTCATCATGGGAGATGTATTTGGAAAGCCGGCAATCGTCACAGATACCCATTGTATCCGTCTTGTGAACCGGATCGGTCTTGTAGATGGGATAAAAGAACCTAAAAAGGTGGAGATGGCATTATGGAAGATCATTCCAGCGGAAGAGGGAAGTGATTTCTGTCACAGACTGGTGTGGCATGGAAGGGAAGTCTGCACAGCGAGAACAAAGCCACATTGTGAGCGTTGCTGCCTGGCTGATATCTGTAAAAAGAACGGTGTATCATAGAATCAATGGAATCATAGATAAAGATATCTGAAATGATATACAGTAAAAAATCCGCAGGGACGCACCTGGAAGGTTCGCTCTGCGGATTTTCTGCTGATAAAGAAAGAATGGATTCATTACGGTGAATAAATCCCCTCTCTGATACGTTGCAGAATGGATTACAGCTCGATGTAGCTGTTACCTCCTGCACATGCATAATATGCTTTTTTATCCTCTGGTTTTACATAGATCTTAAGATCAGCACTGTCCATGCCTTCTGCCTTGCATTTCTCAAGAATCTGTGAGGCAAGCTCTTCAGCATTGTAGTCAGCTCCCTGATACTGGATGTAAAGATCATATGCTGCAGACGGCTGGGAAACCGGTGCTGTAGTCTCTGCAGCAGTAGCTGCGTCATCTGCCTTAACCGTGGAAACAGTTGCAACTGTGACTGAAGCCTGGGAAACTGCGGATTCATTCATTCTTTTTAATTTCTTTTTATCAGTTCTTCTGCTCATGATTTTATCCCCTTTTCTTTTTTCGTTCGGCACTTACTATTATATAACGTGTCTGCTGAGAAGTCAAAAAACTTTCGGAATATTTTCTGTAACAGGTGAAAAGACCGAGAAAAGATCACATAGCAGAGAACAGACAACCAGGCGATCTACTGCTTTGTCATACTCTGGATCGCACGGATAAATTCAAGATCCTCCGATTTTAATTTGAGGTTCGTCTCAAAATGCTTTCCTTCGGGAGTGGTGACGGACATTTCGAGAAGCGTGCCTTCTTCGAGAGCCTCGCGGGTTACAGCCCCAAGGAAAAGAGGAAACTTAGGATGATTGGAACGAAAAAGATCAAGATGCTTTTTCAACTCCTGAAACTTTCCTAATTGTGAAAAATTCATAATATACTCCATTCTGTCATATTGAAATAACGCTTTTTTGGGTCGGATCTACCGATAAGTAACATGATATACATTCTGATTCAAAATAGCAATAAAAAAAGTATAAAAAATACTTGCAAAAATAAAAATAATATGATATCATATCAATCGTGTCAGAGATGACGCGGGTGTAGTTCAATGGTAGAACACCAGCCTTCCAAGCTGGATACGTGGGTTCGATTCCCATCACCCGCTTCTTTTTTTGTTTTTCTAAAAATTCTCTTAAATCTGCGTTTCTTCTTATATTCCTGTTATTCCCTTGTTGTATTCTTGAATGTAGATATGATATACTTAAAAGAGTTTACTTTTGGATAAAGAATGAAATAAAGGAGCAATGAACGATGAGACTTGATGTGACGGATAACCCGGTAATAAGTGGTATGTCAAGAATATTCGATATGATGTGTCTGAATGTGCTTTGGCTGGTCTGCTCTCTTCCGATTTTTACGATCGGTGCATCTACGACAGCGATGTATACGGTGATGCTGAAGGTTGTAAAGAATGAGGAAGGATATATTGTAAAAGGCTTTTTTAAGGCATTTAAAGAGAATTTTAAAAAGAGTACGATCATCTGGCTGATCCTGCTGGTGATCGGGGGGTTCCTGGGGGCAGATTTATATCTGACGAGTTCGGCCAAAGGTTCTGTGGGAATGGCGTTAAGAGCGATCTTTGCAGCACTGGAACTGCTGGTACTTGCAGTCGGGATTTATGCATTTGCACTGACCGCGAGATATGAGAACAGTATCAAGGGAACCATCCGTAATGCATTGACGCTGACACTGGCAAGATTTCCGTCTTCCATACTGATGGTAGCCATCATGATAGCGTTGATCGGTATATCAATATGGAATCTCCAGTTGATCACATTTGCTCTTCCATTTTGGGCATTATTTGGAGTTTCGATCATTTTCTGGATCAACTCAAAGTTATTAAGAAGAATTTTTGCAGGAATTGAAGATCATACAGAGGAGGAAGTAGAAGAATGAACTTTTTAGAAGAGAGAATTATGAAGGACGGTGTTGTAAAAGAAGGAAATGTCCTGAAAGTAGACAGTTTCCTGAACCATCAGATGGATATTCACCTGTTGAATGAGATGGGAGCAGAGTTTAAAAGAAGATTTGCAGATAAGCAGATCAACAAGATTCTGACGATCGAGGCATCCGGGATCGGAATTGCCTGTATCGCAGCTCAGCATTTTGATGTGCCGGTCGTATTTGCAAAGAAATCCCAGAGCATCAATTTAGATGGTGATATGTATGTGGCAGAGGTAGAGTCGTTTACTCATAAGTGTAAGAACCATGTGATCGTGGCACAGAAGTTCCTTTCTCCGGAAGATCATGTACTGCTTATTGATGATTTTCTTGCAAATGGCTGTGCATTACAGGGACTGATCCAGATCGTGCAGTCGGCAGGTGCTACTGTAGAGGGAATCGGGATCGCAGTGGAGAAAGGTTTCCAGTCGGGTGGAAGGATGATCCGTAATCTCGGATTCCAGTTAGAGTCACTGGCGATCGTTGACGGAATGGACGCGGCGACAGGTGAGATCACATTCAGAGAGCAGCCACAGTGGGATGCGAAGTAAATAGATAAAAATGAACCGGTCTTTGAATGAAAAGGCCGGTTTTTCTTTAGAAAATCTTTGGAAACTTGTATCTGAGACCTTTAGATTTAGCAGCTAATATAAGGATATGCAGGAGGGAAAAGCAATGGAAATGAATCATGTACTGGTAGTAGAGGACGATAAAGAGATCAGGGAAGGCGTAAAGATCTATCTGAAAAGTCAGGGATATGAAGTGTACGAGGCTGCGGATGGTATAGAGGGGTTGAAAGTACTGGAAAAAGAGGAGATCCATCTGGCGATCGTGGATATTATGATGCCGAGACTGGACGGAATACGGATGACGATGAAATTAAGGGAAAAGTATGATTTCCCGGTTATTATGTTATCGGCAAAGTCAGAGGAAGTAGATAAGGTGATGGGACTGAATATTGGGGCAGATGATTATGTGACGAAACCTTTTACACCGATGGAGCTGATGGCGAGGGTCAATTCCCAGCTCAGAAGATACCGGAAATTTATGGAGCGGCTTGCACCGAGGGAAAATATCCATGTGATCGGAGGTCTGGAGATCAACGAGGATACGGTGGAAGTATCTGTGGACGGAGAGCCGGTCAGACTGACACCGATCGAGTACAAAATTCTGCTGTTGCTTGCAAAAAATCCGGGAAGAGTTTTTTCTTCAGAGGAAATTTATGAGCGTGTATGGCAGGAAAAAGCGATCAATACGGATACGATTATGGTACACGTAAGAAATATCAGAGAGAAGATTGAACTTGATCCAAAAAATCCGAAATATTTAAAGGTGGTGTGGGGCGTTGGTTACAAAATTGAAAAGCAGGGATAATCTGAAGTATCTGATCCTGGTGATCCTGATCTGTATCTGTTCAACCGTATTGCTCAGTCGGTATGGATCGTTTTACGAGGCAGGAGAAAAGGCTCAGAAAGAGAAGGCAGATTCTATGGAAAATGTCATTTCTGATATGGGTGACGGACTTGCGATCGGAAACTGTATTCTGGACAATGAAATATCCGGAGGGCGAGAGCAGTCGGAGCTGTTGGAAGAATATGGAATGTCTCAGTTTAATCTGCTGAAAAAATATATGGAGTACGGGGCATTTGACCGAAATGGAGAGAGTCTTTTAAAGAGTACGTCGGATTCTGTGGCAACAAGGCTTCTGTCGGATTCGGATTCCATTTATGGTATTCGGGTGGCATATACTTATGATGCGGATGGGGAACTGTCAGATATTGAAGTGTCAGGCAGCAGGCTGACACCGGAAGAAGAATATGAGGCAGAGCAGAGCTTTTTAGCTGATGTACGGTTTATGGAAGATGCTTATGGGATTGAATTATCCGGTGGACAGAGTATGACGCTTATTTATGGAATGTCGGCTGCGAATGTAGAGAGTTATGCTGAAAATTTTTATGAAGATCAGAGAAGCGGGGATATGGTCATATGGTATAGTGGACTGAGCCGTTCTGTCAACTGCATGATGCTTTTGCTGGCAGTGGCTGCGGCACTTCTTCCGACACTTTTAAGGACGGAAGAATATAAAGGAAAGATTTTCCGCGTACCATTTGAAGGAGTCATATTGATTCTGATTGCTATTTTTGGATGGAGTGCCGACTGGCTGTACTATCCGGCAAATATTCTCTGCAGGACAGTCGATGGGACATTGGTGCATATGATAAGACCATTCCGGCAAATGGCAGAGATAGGAATTAATTTGGCGATGTGGAGCGGTATTTTTCTGATTCTCTGCTGGGCAGGGGCGTGTCTTTGTGGTATATTCACAAGAAAGAGAGCATACTGGAAGGAGCAGACGCTGACCAGCATGCTGATCCGGTGGAAAAATCAGCATGAATTGCATATGGGAAAAGATTTTGTGAGCCTGGTAAAAGGGATCATGAAAAGGCTGAAAAAGCTGGTACGAAAGCAGTATGATGCTCTGACCCATATAGACTTCCGTGATAAGACGCATAAAGCAATCTTAAGAATTGTTATAGTGAATTTTGTTATACTTGTAGTGGTTGAATTGGTCAGCCTGATGTGCGGATTTGAATTTTATGCACTGGTGATCTACTCGATTGTACTGTTCCTGATCCTGAGAAAGTTTTTCCGGGATGTACAGAGAAAGTATCAGATGCTGCTTCATGCGACAAATGAACTGGCAGAAGGAAATCTTGATGTGGTGATCGAGGGGGATGCAGGAGTTTTCATGCCGATACAGAAGGAGCTGTGCAGGATCCAGCAGGGATTCAAAAAGGCAGTGGATGAAGAGGTAAAAAATGAGCGGATGAAGACGGAACTGGTGACGAATGTTTCACATGATCTGCGGACACCGCTGACTGCCATTATCACTTATACAGATCTTCTGAAAAATGAGACAGATCCGGAAAAGCAGAAAGAGTATATTGAGGTACTGGAGCGGAAATCTTTCCGGCTCAAAGTGCTGATCGAGGATTTATTTGAGATCAGTAAAGCAGCAAGCAAGAGTGTGAAGATGAATTATATGCAGGTTGATCTGGTGGGGCTGATCCGGCAGGTGGAGCTGGAAAATGATTCTAAGATCCAGGATGCAAAGCTGGAGTTCCGCTGGAAATTGCCGGATCATAAGGTGATTATGTGGCTGGACAGTGAAAAGACCTACCGCATTTTTGAAAATCTGATCGTGAATATCACAAAGTATGCCATGGCACAGACGAGAGTTTATATAGAAATGAAAGAGTTTTCGGATAAAGTCAGCATTTCTATGAAAAATGTATCAGCAACAGAACTGGATTTTGATGTGAATGAGATCACGGATCGGTTTGTCCGTGGCGATTCTTCAAGAAATACAGAAGGATCAGGACTGGGACTTGCGATTGCAAAAAGCTTTATTGAATTGCAGCATGGTACGTTGCAGATTACGACAGAGGCAGATCTTTTCAAGGCTGAGATCGTGCTGCCCAGGCTGAGCGAGGGACAGACCGGGCAGACAGAAGTTTAAAATAACTGCTGAAGAAAGCATGGAAGGACAAAATACTGAAAATTAAATAGCTGTAGCAGTGGCGGATTATCCGTATATTGCTTCACGGGCGAATATGGATCAGAAAGGGCTTTCGGTGCAGGAAATATGTAAATAGAATCTGATATGCAAGACTTGACTTTTCAACAGATGTCACTCAAAATGAAAAGAAAAGAGGAGGTCTTGGGTATGAGATACGAAATAAAAGGTGATACACTTCCTGTTGTTGTCTGCTATCTGGAGGGCGGAGAGCAGATGATCACGGAACGCGGCTCTATGAGCTGGATGTCTCCGAATATGAAGATGGAGACTACAACGAATGGCGGGATTGGAAAAGCGTTTGGGCGTATGTTTTCAGGCGAGGCGATGTTTCAGAATCGTTATACAGCAATGGGGGGGAATGGGATGATTGCGTTTGCATCCAGTTTTCCGGGACAGATTCTTGCCCGTCAGATCGTTCCAGGACAGGAACTGATTGTTCAGAAGACAGGATTCCTTGCATCGGAGGCAGGGGTCAGTCTTTCGGTTTATTTTCAGAAAAAGTTAGGAGCAGGGATTTTCGGTGGAGAAGGATTTATTATGCAGAGACTGTCAGGAAGTGGAATGGCTTTTCTGGAATTTGACGGTCATGTTGTGCAGTATGATCTTCAGCCGGGACAGCAGATCGTTGTGGATACGGGGTATCTTGCGGCAATGGAAGGGTCCTGCAGTATGGAGGTTCAGACCGTGCCGGGACTGAAAAATATGGTCTTTGGTGGAGAGGGCGTTTTCAATACAGTAGTGACAGGACCGGGGCGGGTCTGGCTGCAGACGATGCCGATCTCTAATGTAGCAGGTGAGATCCTGAAATTTATGCCGTCAGGTAAATAGAGGATTGAAAGGATGAAAATAGTTACGATATTTTGGATTCTGCTGGCGGTTCTTTGCGGTGGATATGGAATCCTGATCCGGGCGATTGGTTCGGGAACCGGTTTCTTTCTTGTGTGGATTGCACTGGCAGTCATTTTCGTGGGATGTTCGGCAGCAGCACAGGCCGGCTTGTGGGGAATCATGCCACAGTTTCTGCGGAGAGTGACATTGGTATTGTTATGTCTGATTTTGGTACTTTTTACAGGAATTGGTGGCTGCATCGAAAGTAAAATGAACACAGAAGGGAAACCGGGACTGGACTATATCATTGTTCTTGGGGCACAGATCTATGAGCGTGGTCCAAGTGCAGTTTTAAGGTTTCGGCTGGATAAAGCAGTGGAATATTTAAATGAAAATCCACAGACCAAATGTATTGTATCAGGTGGAAAAGGCAGCAATGAACCTTGTTCCGAGGCAGAAGGAATGAAAAAATATCTGATCCGGCAGGGGATCCCGGAAGAACGGATTTTGAAAGAGGAGAAGTCGACGACGACGGCTGAAAATATCCAATATAGCAAAAAGTTCATAAAAAGCAAGGAATCAGTTGGCATCGTCACGAATAACTTTCATATGTTCCGTGCGTTGCAGATTGCTAAAAGGCAGGGACTGGAAGACCCGTCAGGAATTGCTGCAGAATCGACAGCATTGTATCTGCCGAATAATGTGCTAAGAGAGATACTGGCAGAGATCAAGTATTTGATTTTTTAGAAAAGAACATATAAGATGTCAGGGTCAAAAGGTCTGAAACCACGTGTGCTTGCACACTGGTGGTAGAATGACCTTGAGACCCGCCCCGATATGAGCATAAAAGTGGGGCGTAAGCACCATGATATGCGAATAGCGGGTAGGATTGTGGGGCTTTTGCCCCCAACATCCATATAAGGATAAGATAAAATGAGACAGACAGGGAATACCCGAAAGGAGAAGGCAGTTCTCTGTCTGTCTTATTTTTATGAGAATCAATCGTATTACAGGTTATCTTCAGTCTCAGAACCGGAAGTCTCTCCGGTTATCCTGCTCAATCAGTCTGAGGTTTTCAAGCACGATCTTTCTTGCTTTTTCATTCGGAACATTCAGGACTTCCTTTTCAATCAGCCGGTTTCCGATTGCTGCCGTTTCAGGAGAGGCATAGTCTGTCAGATATTCTTTCAGTGTCATCAGGGCATTTGGGTGGCAGCAGTTCTGGATCTGTCCACTTTTACACAGCGACATGAAGCGGTCACCGGTACGGCCTTCCCGGTAACAGGCAGTACAGAAGCTGGGGATATAATCCATTTCCATAAGCCAGCGGACGACTTCATCCAGTGTCCGGGTGTCGCTGACGTCAAATTGTTCCGATTTTTCATCTTCAGGTTCAGGTTCGCAGTAACCACCGACGCTGGTACGTGATCCGCCGCTGATCTGAGAAATACCAAGATGAAGAACACGTTCTCTTGACTGCTGATTCTCCCGGGTGGAAATGATCATTCCAGTATAGGGAACTGCAATACGGATGCAGGCAACGATCTTGGCAAAGGTATCATCATCAATTCCATTGTCAAACTGGTCAGGATCAATATCATCGGCACGTCTGAGCCGTGGAACGCTGATGGTATGCGGGCCGACTCCGAATGCGGCTTCAAGATGTTCTGCATGCATGAGCAGTCCGGCAAATTCATAGCGATATTTGTCAAGCCCGAACAAAACTCCGAGGCCGACATCATCAATTCCACCCTGCATTGCCCGATCCATGGCTTCGGTGTGATAATTGTAGTCATGCTTTGGTCCGGTCGGATGAAGTGACAGGTAACTTTCCTTATGGTAGGTTTCCTGAAAGAGAATATAAGTTCCGATCCCTGCCTCTTTGAGCAGTCGGTAATGATCGACAGTTGTTGCTGCAATATTGATATTGACCCGGCGGATCGCTCCATTTCTGTGGTGGATACTGTAGATGGTCCGGATACATTCTAAATAGTAGTCCATGGTATTACGGACTGGGTCTTCGCCTGCTTCCAGGGCAAGACGTTTATGTCCCATATCCTGGAGGGCAATGACCTCTTTCCGTATTTCTTCCTGCGATAACTGTTTCCTTGCGATATGCTTATTTTTGGCATGATAAGGGCAGTAAGTACATCCATTGATACAGTAATTTGACAGGTAAAGTGGTGCAAACATCACAATTCGGTTTCCATAGAAATCTTTTTTGATCTGTTCTGCAAGCCGGAAGATCTCTTCATTTTTTTCCGGGATCGGACAGGCAAGAAGCACGGAGGCTTCCCGGTGTGACAATCCTTTTCTTTTTTTGGCTTTTTGAATAATAGAATCGATCAGGGTACTATTTTCTTTATTTTGATCTGCATAGGCAAGTGTATCAAGAATCTCTTCATGATTAATGAAATCATCTGCACAGGATGAAGTGATATCGTACATAAAAGCCTCCTTAAGTATACTGAGTTAAATTGATCGGTTTCGTGAGTCTCCTCTGGACACAACAACCTGGTATCCAATGGATGCCATTCTCTGTTCAAGGCAGTCCCTGCACTGAGCAGATTCTTCACCGGTACAGATCTTGTTGTCGTACAGGAGATAATTCTTTCTTACTTCTGTTGGGGAAAGATTCGGCATTACGACATTTGCTCCTGCCCGGATTCCCAGTTCCCGTCCCTGGGGCGAAATCGTTCCAAGAGCCGTAGTTGCGGGCAGCAGTACTTTCGGAATCATCAGCCGGATCAGGCCCAAAAGAAAGAGCGTCAGCTTCAGAGTTCCGGGTGGCTCATGGGAAAATCGGGTATCGTGATGAGGAATGAAAGGTCCGATCCCGACCATCTGTGGATTGAGTTCCTTCAGAAAGAGAAGATCATCAGCCAGATTTTCTGCGGTCTGAAATGGAGAGCCAACCATAAAGCCTGTCCCGATCTGATAACCGATTTCCTTCAGATCCCAAAGGCATTTCCGTCTGTGAACGGCAGAAAGCGAATCAGGATGAAGCCTGCGGTAATGGACAGGGTCATATGTTTCATGACGGAGTAGATAACGGTCAGCACCCGCATCGAACAAAGCCTGATAGCTTTCCCGTGAACGTTCACCGATGGACAGTGTAATAGCACAATCAGGAAAATGCGAGTGAATCTCTGCAACAATCTCTGCCATCCGTTTTGTTGTAAACCAGTTATCTTCACCACCCTGAAGTACAAAGGTGCGGAACCCCAGTTCATAACCGATGTGGCAGCAGGAAAGAATCTCAGACGGAGACAGGCGGTAACGCAGAATGTTGGGATTACTTTTCCTGATACCGCAGTAATAGCAATCGTTGTGACAGTAGTTGGTAAATTCAATCAGTCCGCGGATATAAATATCATGGCCATATTCGCGGATACGGACTGCTTCAGACTTTTCAAAAAGATATCGTTCCAGTGCATCAGAACGGTGTTCGATCAGAAAGATCCATTCATCGCGTGAAAGAAACTGATCCATTTCTAATTGATCGATCAAGTGAAATTCTTCCTTCATAGTTCCCTCCTCACAGAAGAAATATTGAGAAAATTATATCATTTTGTTGAAAATTTGTAAATGAAAGTGTCGAAAGGAAAAGAGTTAAAAAATTATGAAAATGCTATAGGAAGTTGTCAGAAAAAGAAAACTTGTGATAGAATAGCAATGAACAGCGTACAAAAAAGAGGAGAGATCTTATGGCTGATATCAGAAAAAGAATTGTATTCCACGGACGGGTTCAGGGAGTGGGATTCCGCTATACGGCGAAATATCTTGCCCAGTCACTGGGGCTGACCGGATGGGTGCGAAATGAATGGGACGGAACAGTGACACTTGAAATCCAGGGGCGGGAAATGTTGATCAATAAACTGCTTGTAGGGTTGAATCATAATCAGTTTATTACCATAGACTGGATGGATACAAAAGAAATTCCTGTGGAGCAGGAGAACAGTTTCTGGGTGAAATAAGAGAAGAAGCAGGAGAAAAAGCAGAGGATGCTGCAAAGGATTCTTCAAGGGCATCCTGTGGAAAGATTCTGCAGAAATTATTGATACAGGAGGAATGTGACATGAAATTAGGTTTTATCGGAACAGGAAATATGGCAGGAGCAATCATGGGAGGCATCATTAAAAAAGGAATCATTCCTGCAGAAGAGATCATTGGATCAGATATTATGGAAACGGGAAGAAATCATGTGAAAGAACTGTATGGAATCCAGGTGACAGCGGATAATAAAGAAGTGGCAGAGAAGGCAGACATATTGGTGCTTTCTGTAAAACCGCAGTTTTATGCAGAGACGATTCAGGAAATCCGGGAATCCGTAAGAGAAGACCAGATGGTCATTACGATCGCACCGGGAAAGACACTGGCATGGTTGGAAGAGCAGTTTGGCAAACCGGTCAGGATCGTGCGTACCATGCCGAATACTCCGGCGTTGGTAGGCGAGGGGATGACGGCAGCCTGCCCGAATCAGTATGTGACAGAGAAGGACAAAGCATATGCACTTAAATTACTGGGAGCTTTTGGAAAAGTAGAGGTCGTACCGGAGCATATGATCGATGCGGTTGTGGCTGTAAGCGGAAGTTCTCCGGCATATGTCTTTATGCTGATCGAGGCGATGGCAGACGGAGCAGTTGCGGAGGGAATGCCACGGGCACAGGCATATGAGTTTGCTGCACAGGCAGTTTATGGAAGTGCAAAAATGGTTTTGGAAACCAAAAAGCATCCCGGAGAACTGAAAGATATGGTCTGCTCTCCGGCGGGAACGACGATCGAAGCGGTCCGTGTCCTGGAACAAAGCGGTTTCCGGAGTGCAGTGATCGAAGCAGAAAAGGCATGTGCAGAGGTTTCAAGAAGTTTGTAGAAAGCGATCTGCGGGAAGATTGGTAAGAAGAAATTTGCAGAAAAGGTAAGGGAAGACAGAACATGATGTATGATATTGGAATTATCGGTGGGGGGACTGCAGGACTTACGGCAGCGATTTATGGACAGCGTGCAGGAAAAAGAACATTGGTAATCGAGGGAGGAGCTTTTGGCGGTCAGATCACAACGTCACCAAAGGTGGAAAATTATCCGGGTATCGCCAGTGTCAGCGGCAGTGAGTTTTCCATGAATCTGCTGGATCAGGCGATGAAGCTTGGGACAGAGCCGGTGAGAGAACGTGTGACGGGGATTTTAGAAGAAGACGGGATCAAGATCATTGTAACGACTGAGAGAGAATATCCTTGTAAGAGTATTATTCTGGCAACAGGAGTGACGCACCGGCATTTGGGCGTTCCCGGAGAAGAACGTCTGACAGGTGCGGGAGTTTCTTATTGTGCGACCTGTGACGGAATGTTCTTCCGGGGAAAGGAAGTTGCGGTTGTCGGAGGCGGAAGTACCGCTCTTCAGGATGCCGAATTTTTATCAGAATATTGCAGTAAGGTTTATCTGATACACCGGAGAGATTCATTCCGGGGTGAGGAACGAATCGTTGAGGGACTTAAGAAAAAGGAAAATGTTACTTTTATTTTAGATTCAGTTGTGAAAGAAATCTGTGGAGAAATTCAGGTAGAAGGATTGGAACTTCAGAATCTGAAGACGGGAGAAAAGAAGAAATTGCCTGTATCGGGAGTATTTGTTGCTGTGGGACAGATCCCGAAGAATGATCCGTTTGAAAATGTCGTGAAACTGGATGCAGACGGATTTATTCTTGCAGCAGAAGACTGTATGACATCAGGAGCGGGAATCTTTGCAGCCGGAGACTGCCGGACAAAGGAAGTCCGCCAGCTTACGACGGCAGCGGCAGATGGAGCAGTGGCTGCACTTGCGGCATGCAAATATCTTGCGGAATGACTGAACAGAGCCATCTTGTAGAAGGACAGAGCTGACCTGTGTATATGGCAGGGATTTCAGTATAATTTACAGACTGACAGTGAACGGAGATGTAAATTTGGTGACAAAATTTGGTGACAATGGAGAAAAAAGTAGAATTGGATTTGAAAAAATGATACAATAAACTAAAGATGTCAGGGTCAAAAGGTCTGAAACCACGTGTGCTTGCACACTGGTGGTAGAATGACCTTGAGACCCGCCCCGATATGAGCATAAAAGTGGGATGATAATCCCACGATATGCGAATATTGGGTAGGATTGTGGGAGTGCGTAGCACGGAGCAATCCGTTGGCATCATTGTTGGGGCTTTTGACCCCGACATCATCTAAAAAGAAATACGCAGGAGGAACGGACATGGCAAATATGACAGCAAAGATGGTGTCAGCATATCTGACAGCAGATGATTTTCAGCATACACTTTTAGGAGAGGATGAAGATGTTATCGAGACTGGAATGGGAGGTCTTGATAATATAGATCATCTCGAACTTTATCTTTTTTTTGATGAGGATGGCAACTATGTGCATATCAGAACAAAGGAATATGTGAAAATCCCGGAAAATCTGAAAGAAAAAATTTATCCGGTTATCAATGAGTTGAATCTGAATTTCAGATGGTGTACTTTCGTTATAAATACTGATAATGAACTTATAGTAAAGATGGATGCAATCCTGGATATGGATACCTGTGGTGAGGAATGTAAAGAGCTGATTTACAGAACTGTAGGAATTTGTGATGAGGCATATCCGACGATCATGAAGGCATTGTGGGCATAGTTGAATTTAATTGAAAAGAAAGATCCCCGGGGGAGAGACTTTGTAGGAAAGTTATCTTTCCTGGGGCTTTTATTATTGCAATAAAAAATTGCAAAATGCAGTGTATTACTGTAGCTTTATCAGACGAAGTTTTATAGGTTACGAGGAGAAAAAGATGAGTCATAATGTATATAAGGTTGCAATACAAATGGCACGAACAGTCCCTTCCCTGAAAGAAGAAACGGGAGTGACGGGCTATCATATTTTATACGGATATTCACTTCTTTTTCAGATGGATGAGAAGACTCTGAATCTTTTATTTTCAGAAGAAGAAAGGGCTGATATTGAAAAAGCACGGAAGGTCCTGGAAGAAAATGAGATTTTGTATAGCTATGCAAAAGCAAGAATACCAACTTTATTTCCATTGCTGGGGGAGGATTCGTGGGTAAACGTAGATCAACTTTTTAAAGGGTGGAGAATGTCGGGGATGCCGTTTTCTTCAGGAGAGTTGATGAGAGAGCTGCTGAAAAGTGGAAAAATAGAATTAAACTGGTTTAAAAAAGAAACGGATCAGGAAAAATATTTTAAATGTCTGCATGAATTAAAGCAGGAAAAAGAAAATAGGATGAAAGCTCAGAAAGACAAGGCATCAGAATCAGATAAGACATCAGAATCAGATAAGACATCAGAATCAGACAAGGCATCAGGATTAGACGAGGCATCAGGATCAGAGAAGTCAGTAGAATTAAAAGAGACGTCAGGATCAGAAAAGATAGAGAATGCGGAAAAAGACAATCATCCCGGAGTGAAAAAATCACCAGAGACGGAAAAGATAGATTTCCGACAATTATCAGTGAAATATCAGCAGTTGACAAGCCGTCTGCTGGATACTGTTAAGGGCCAGGACGAAGCAGTAATGGAATTTGTTCAGGGCTGCTTTCGAGGGGAGGTATTTCATATCCTGGAAAAAAGAAAAAGACCTGCGGCAGTGTTCTTATTTGCAGGGCCTCCGGGAGTTGGAAAGACTCTTCTTGCAGAGACAGGAGCAGAGTATCTCGGAAAAAAGACGATTGTATTTAATATGAGCGAATATTCAAATCCATCTTCCATTACCGAACTGATGGGAAGTTCTAAAAAATTTTCGGGAGCGGAAGAGGGGCGGCTTGTAAGGTTCGTGAGGAAAAATCCGGATGGAATCTTGATCTTTGATGAGATAGAAAAAGCGGACAGAAAAGTGATTCACTTATTTTTGCAGATTCTTGACCGGGGACTTTTACATAATGATTTTCTGGATCAGGACGAGGATTTTTCAGAAAGTATTATCATTTTTACATCGAATGCAGGAAAAGCTTTGTATGAAGATGGGACGAGCGGTGACTATACAAGGATGCCTAAGAGCGTTCTGCTTGATGCCATCAGGAAAGATAAAAATCCATATACCGGGGAGCAGCTTTTCCCTGAGGCAATCTGCTCCAGGATTGCCTCAGGAAATATCATTATGTTCAACCATCTCAAAACCAGACATCTTGTGAAAATGATAGAGACGCAGTTCGCAGAAGTAAGCAGGGCAGTTGAGCAGAGGCTGGGGTATCAGATTACTTATGATAAGGATCTGTCGTTATTGTTTCTATATCATTATGGCGGACTGACAGATGCAAGAATTGCATCTGCACAGGGAAAGAATTTTCTTGAGAGGGAGATCTTTGAATTATCGAGACAGTTAGGAAATCAAAAAGCATTGATGGATCAGGTAGAAAATGTACATTTTAAAATTAATAAAAAAGAAATGCCGGCGGAGATTTTAAAACTGTTTGTAAATGAAAAAAGAGCGAAAGTCCTTGTGATGTGTACGGATGAGGAATTTTCGTATTTTAATGAAGTGAACAAAATCGCAGAAATGATCAGAGTCAGCGAAAGGAAAGAGGCAGAAAAATTACTGCACACAGATGTGGCAATGGTGCTGATTGATCCATACTACGGAGAAAATAAAGAACATGAGAGTGGCGTAAGTATTGATGATATGTATTCTGAGGGAATGTCGTTTTTTACAGAACTGATAGAATCAGAAATAAATCTTCCAATCTATTTTATTGAATTTGAAAAAATTTTTTCGGTGGTTGATAAAAATTCGCTCTATCAACGAGGCATGGCAGGAATTGTTCCTGTTAATCCATTGGCTCCGGAAACTGTGGAGCGACAGATTGATCAGATACTGGAAGAGATTTTTATGGAGGAAAAGAGCAGAGAGTTTGCCAAAAGAGGTTATGTGCTTGATTTCAATACAGCACAGATTCTTTCATCAGATGAAAAGAGATTATTTATTCAGTATCATGATCTGAAAAAGAGGATGGCTGTGGATATGGACAGCCAGAGTGCGATCATGAAGGATGCCCAGCGTCCGACAACAAAATTCTCAGAAGTGATCGGGGCAGAGAATGCGAAGACAGAGCTTGCCTGGTTTACAGAATTTTTAAAGAACCCGAAAAAGTATTCCATGGAAGGACGCAGACTTCCCAAAGGGGTGCTTCTGTATGGACCACCGGGTACCGGAAAGACGATGCTTGCCAGGGCTATGGCAGGGGAGTCAGATGTTGCATTTCTTGAGACCAGTGCTACGCAGTTTATGAATTCATATGTCGGAAAGAGTGAGGAAAATATCCGGCGGTTGTTCAGGACTGCAAGAAAATATGCTCCGGCGATCATATTTATTGATGAGATTGATGCAATCGCAAAGGAACGAACAGGAGATACGACCAGTCAGCACACGGAGTCCATGCTGAATACGTTGTTGACGGAAATGGATGGATTTCGCGAAAATGTGAAAGAACCGGTTTTTGTTCTTGCAGCAACAAATTATGATCTGGATGGAAGTGTATCTGGTAAGAAACGAAGGATAGATCCGGCTTTGCTCCGAAGATTTGATAATCGGATTTATGTGGATCTTCCAAATGAGGAAGAACGTAAGCAGTATTTGGAATTGAAGTTGAATCAAAAAGGAAAGAATAAAATTTCAGAAGATATTATTTCTAATCTGGCGGCAAGAACAACGGGGCAGAGTATTGCAATTCTTCAAAATGTCATAGAACTTGCGATGCGGAATGCTGCAAAGGCAGGAACAGAGTTGTCAGGAGAGAGGCTTCTGGATGCATTAGAAGAATATAATTATGGAGAGAAAAAGACCTGGGAGCAAGGCTATTATGAGTCCGTGGCAATCCATGAGTCAGGTCATGCTTATGCTGCGTGGTGTGCCGGAGAGAAGCCGTCTTATGTGACGATCGTATCACGTGGAAATTTTGGCGGATATATGCAGCATGAAAATTCCGAAAATAAGCCGAATTATTCCAGGGAGGATCTGCTGGGAAAGATCAGAACGTCACTGGCGGGAAGAGCCGCAGAAAAGGTATTTTTTGGAAGAGAGGCATCACTGAATACAGGTGCTTCAAGTGATTTACGTTCAGCAACAGATATGGCTATGCGGGTGATCGCAACCTATGGTATGGATGAAGAGAATCTTGTCTGCCTGTCTCCGGAGCAAATTCTTAATACAACACTGGCAAAAGAATTTATTGAGCGGACAAACCGGCTCTTGAAAGAGCAGATGAAAGAGACGGAAAATCTGATCTGTTCCGGGCGTGAGAAAGTGGAAGCACTTGCGAAGAAACTTCTTGAACAAAATCATCTGACGCAGAATGAGATTCAAGATATATTTGATGAAACCTGAGAACTGAATACAATAAATAAGATGTCGGGGTCAAAAGCCCCCGACTTTGATGCCTACGGATTGCTCCGTGCTACGCACTCCCACAATCCTACCCGATATGAGCATAAAAATAATGTAACTGTTCAGAGCCAACCTCCAAAATGCTACGCATTTCGTCGGTGTGGCGTATCCGCCAAATAAAATTTCAAAAACAGTCTTAAAAATGCAAGCATTTTACACCTGTTTTATGAAATTTTGCTTGGCTCTGAACAGTTACAAAATAATTATAAATTTAGTCAGTGAACATTTTAGATCCCATCCACTGTACCATATGATCTACCATTCTGGTATCAGGATCGATCAGGACACAGGCGTTCTGCTGCTTATAGGAGATCATGATCGCATAAGTCTTTTCTGAGGAGCGACCGGAGGAAAAATCATAAGTCTTTTCCGGCCGGTAAGAATCCATACGGTGTGAATCTTTTGGAGCAATGATCTCGGCAGTCTGGATATCTAAAGTCATCTTTGGCTTTCTTCTTGATTTATTGTAGATTGCATCGATCTGAAGGTCATGATTTAAAATGGTATATTCATATTCTACACTTAACTGCGGAGAAATGAAATAGTAAGCGATCAATGCGATCAATGCACCTGCAATGAAAGAGAAAACTCCAAAGAACATTGTCCCCAAAACTGCAATCAGAACTGCAAGGAGAAAAGCACCACCAAGCAGGATATAATAAAGCGGTTTCGTTCTGCAGGATACAAGCTGTTCGTATAAAGCGTCATTCATATTTATGATTTCCTTTCTGAATGGAGATAATTCATTACCATAGTTGCAATTTTGAACGTCATGGCATCTTCAAAGCACCTTAGATCAAGACCGGTCCGCTTCTGAATCTGCTCCAGACGATAGATCAGGGTATTCCGGTGCATATGAAGCTGACGGGCAGTTTCTGCAATATTCAGATTGTTCTGAAGAAAGCGGTTTACCGCAAGCGTAGTCTCTTCGTCAAAGCCATCGGGAACTTCCTCACCAAAAATCTCCGAAAGAAAGCTTTCGCATAAAGATACCGGAAGTTGATAGATCAGGCGTCCGATTCCAAGCTCATTATACGGAAATACGATCTGTTCAGAGTAAAAAAGCTCACCGACCTTCAACGCTAAAGTACTTTCACGGAAAGCACCGGGCAGTTCGGCAAGATTTTCAATCACGCCACTGTAGGCAATCTGAACGTGGGCGAGAGCCTCGGTATTGAGCGTATCTACGATGATATGGGCGGTTTTTCGGATCTCATCTTCGAAAGAGGCTGACCTGACCGGGTGAAGGATAGAAAGTATATCCTTGCTGACCGGAACAAGATAGGTTTTTGCTCTGCGGGGAAAAAGATTTCTCAGGATCTCAATGATCGTATCAGTGAGTTCTTTTGTCTTCAGCAGATAGATCACCCGCTTTTCTTCAACCGGGATATGAAGACGTCCGGCACGCTCGTAAATATCATAAGCCGGAATACCGTTCTTCATCAGGCTCAGAAGAAAATCATTTTTATTATATTTTTCACGATAAGCAGTACAAAGACAGCGGATCTGCTCCAGGGCAGTAGCAGTCTCTTCAGGGGTATCAGCGGTGATCTGCATTGTCAGTCCGGTGAGACGCTTTAATTCGCTGAGTGCTTTTGTAAGTTCCGGGGTCTGTTCCATGAATTTTCTCCAAAATAAATTAAATGATGTCGGGGGTAAAAAGCCCAGTGTAAAAAATCTGTGCTGTGCAGATCTTTTTACAGAATAATAAAAAGGGTTGCACTTAATAAGTACAACCCCCTCATTTTATACTATTAGTTTGTAATAGTCAACTCAGTCTCTTTGTCGAATACGTGGATCTTCTCCATATCAAGAGCGAATACAGCTTTATCACCTGTTCTGAGTGTTGTACGTGGGTTAACACGTGCTGTCATCTGAGTTCCCTCGATATCGAAGTACAGGAATACTTCAGCTCCAAGAAGCTCGTATACTTTGATCGTAGATTCGATCACGCTGTCAGCAGAGTTGTTGATGAATGCCTGAGAATCATGAACATCTTCAGGACGGATTCCAAGAACAACTGTCTTTCCATCATAACCGCCTTCGATCAGTGCTTTCTTTTTGGAAGCAGGAACTTTCAGTACATGCTTTCCAACTGTAAGAGTAACATCCTCTCCATTTACTGCACACTTGGCATCCATGAAGTTCATCTGCGGAGATCCGATGAATCCGGCAACGAACAGGTTGCAAGGTGTATTGTAAAGTGCCTGAGGTGTATCTACCTGCTGAACAACTCCGTCTTTCATAACAACGATTCTTGTTCCGAGTGTCATAGCCTCTGTCTGGTCATGAGTAACGTAGATGATCGTTGCACCAAGATTCTCATGAAGCTTGGAAATCTCGATACGCATCTGAACTCTCAGCTTTGCATCCAGGTTGGAAAGAGGCTCGTCCATAAGGAATACCTTAGGATTACGAACGATAGCACGACCCATGGCAACACGCTGTCTCTGTCCACCGGAAAGAGCCTTCGGCTTACGGTCAAGAAGTTTCTCAAGGTCGAGGATTCTTGCTGCTTCTCTGACCTTTTTGTCGATCTCAGCCTTCGGAACTTTACGAAGTTTCAGTCCGAATGCCATATTATCATATACTGTCATGTGAGGATACAGAGCGTAGTTCTGGAATACCATTGCGATATCACGGTCTTTTGCCTCAACATTGTTCATTACTTTTCCGTCGATCTTGAATGTTCCGTCTGAGATATCTTCCAGTCCGGCGATCATACGAAGAGTTGTAGATTTACCACATCCTGAAGGTCCTACAAAGATGATAAACTCTTTGTCTGCGATCTCAAGGTTGAAATCTTTTACTGCGTGGAATCCGTTAGGATAAATTTTCTGGATACCCTTAAGGGATAAACTTGCCATTTTGAGTGCCTCCTTAAATCAATGAAATACTAAATAACTCATAGAGTCAGTATAAACCTGATTTATTTTCAGGGCAATGTAACGAGTAACTAAAAAAGGAAAGTAAAATTGTACAATTCAACCATACAAGAGTTGAAAAAAAGAAAGAACCGTTATATAATCATACCGATGAAGAAGGGGAGCTGGCTGAAGCCGGCTGAGAGGAGACTGACTGGTTTCGACCCGCAACCTGATTTGGATAATGCCAACGTAGGGAAATAGCGAAAAAGCAGCAGAGATTCCCCTATGGGAGTCTCTTTTTTCTATCTTTTGACCCCGACATCATTTCATACAAGTAGGAGGAACTGATAAAATGCAGAAGAACAGGACAACGCATAGTACAACGGCAAAACTGGCGGTTGCAGGTCTGCTGACAGCGGCAGCCGTTGCGGGCAGTCTGCTCAGCGTGCCGGTAGCAGGAAGTAAGTGTGCACCGGTACAGCATATGGTAAATGTATTTGCCGCAGTAATACTTGGACCATGGTGGGGAGTGGGGATCGCATTTTGTGCGAGCTTTCTGAGAAATCTCATGGGAATTGGAAGCCTGCTTGCTTTTCCGGGCAGTATGGTAGGGGCATTGTGCTGTGGAATGGTTTATCATTTTACAAAACGGCTGGATGTAACATGTATCGCAGAAGCACTTGGGACAGGAGTACTGGGAGGACTTGCAGCTTATCCGGTGGCAAAGCTTCTAATGGGGCTTGAGCCGGGAGGCTTTACGGTTTATATGATTCCATTTTTTATTTCCACGCTTGCAGGAAGTATTTTAGCGTATATCGTCCTTCGGGTTCTTGAAAAAAGCCATGTCCTGGAGCAGATGAGGGAGAATTAATAAATGGAAAAGAATGTAAAAGTACACTGCCTTACCAATCCGGTTACGATGCAAAGTGTGGCGAATGTACTTCTGGCTGCAGGTGGAAGTGCAGTCATGGCACAGGATGAACAGGAAGTGGAAGAGATCACGGCGATCTGTCAGGCCACTTTACTGAATACCGGTGTGCCGGACGAAAGAAAGATCAGATCCTGTATTCTTGCCGGAAAATGTGCGAACAGACTGGGGCATCCGGTAGTGCTGGATCCGGTCGGTGCAGGGGCCAGCAAATTCCGGAGAAAGAAGATCGGACAGCTTCTGCAATCGGTCGTTCCTTCTATTATAAGATGCAATCAGGAAGAAGCGTCTGCATTATTGCGTGCAGAGGATGAAAAGGAATTTCTGGTTTTAGGAACTGAAAGGCAGAAAATAGAAGGAACGGCAGAAGGCTGTCAGCAGGATGGTGATGCAGTATTTTCAGGAATCCAGAGTGGTGGAGTAGAAAGCTCACTGGAACTGGAGCTGGAAAAAGCCCGGAGGCTGGCAGTCAGACTGGCAAAAAAATATCGTTGTACGGTTTGTATGACCGGGGAGCAGGATGTGATCTCTGATGGAGAACGAGTGAAAGTTATCTCAGGAGGGGATGGACGAATCTGCAGAATTACCGGAAGCGGCTGTATGCTTTCCGCATTATGTGCATTAAAATGCGGAGACGGAACAGACTCTTTTGAGGCCGCGGCTGAAGCGGCTGAAACATGGCGGCACTGTGCGGAAAGAGCCGGGGAGACTGTGGATGAAAAAGAGGAAGGAATAGGAAGTTTTCAGATAAGGCTGCTGGATGCTTTGTCATTGAAGATGGAAATGGAGCGAGGCAGGAGAATGGAGGTGCAGAGCAGGATGAAACAGAACAAAAAAAGATATATTTCACCGGAGCAGCTCAGGCTTTATGCGGTGACAGACAGAAAATGGCTCGCGGAAGGCGAGACACTGGAGACAGTAGTGGAGACACTGGTGCGTTCAGGCGTGACGTGTGTACAGCTCCGGGAGAAACACGCTTCGGATGAAGAAATTATTTCAGAAGGAAAGAAATTAAATGAGATCTGTAGAAAGCACCATGTGCCATTGATTGTAAATGACCGGCCGGATCTTGCCAAAAAGATCGGTGCAGCCGGAGTTCATGTGGGGCTGTCTGATATGGGAATTGAAAAGGCGAGAGAACTGCTGGGAGAAGATTTTATTATCGGGGGCAGTGCCCATAATGTAAAAGAAGCTCTGCAGGCACAAAAGGCAGGTGCAGACTACATTGGATGCGGTGCAGTCTTTGGAAGTCAGACCAAGTCAGATGTGACGACTCTTGCGAAAGAGGAACTGTGTGCAATCTGCGAGGCAGTGGAGATCCCGGTTGTAGCCATCGGCGGAATCACCGCAGAAAATATAAAAGAACTGACTGGAACAGGCATTGACGGAGTAGCTGTAGTGAGCGGATTATTTGCAGCAAAAGACAAGCCGGAGATGGTGCGACGTTTTTTGAAAGCATTTGAAATGAAAAAGGTGCTTACCATCGCAGGAAGTGACTGCAGTGGAGGAGCAGGAATCCAGGCAGATCTTAAGACAATGGCAGCCAATGGTGTGTATGGAATGAGTGCTGTCATGGCATTGACGGCACAGAATACCACCGGAGTACAGGGAATCATGGAAGTGACACCGGAGTTTGCCGGGCAGCAGATAGACAGTATTTTTACAGATATTCGCCCGGATGCTGTGAAGATCGGAATGCTTTCTTCCGGGGAAATCATTCATGTTGTGGCAGAAAAGCTGAAAGAATATCAGGCAGAGCATATCGTTCTTGATCCGGTGATGGTATCAACCAGTGGTCATCGGCTGATACAGAAAGATGCGGAGCAATCTCTGAAGAAAGAGCTTTTTCCGCTGGCGGAGCTGATCACACCGAATATCCCGGAGGCAGAGGTGCTTAGCGGAAGGAAGATTAAAAATGCACAGGATATGGAGTCAGCAGCGGAAAAGATTGTAGAGGAGTATGGCTGTGCAGTTTTATTGAAAGGTGGTCATCGGATCAACGATGCAAATGATTTCCTCTGTACGGGGGAGAAAAAAGTCTGGATCTGTGGTGAGCGGGTGGAAAATCCCAATACCCACGGAACCGGTTGTACTCTTTCCAGTGCGATCGCCTCGAATCTTGCAAAAGGTGCAGGAATGGAAGAGGCGGTGCAGAAGGCAAAAGAATATCTGACGGAGGCATTAAAAGAACAACTGGATTTAGGAGCAGGTTCGGGACCGATGGATCATACACTGGGAAAAATAATTTTTGAATAAGTAGTTCTAAAGAAAAAATCAGAGACAAATAAGCAGAAAAGGAGAGGAAAAATGGCAGAATATACGACGCAGATGGATGCGGCAAGGAAGGGAATCATCACAGAGCAGATGAAGATCGTGGCAGAAAAGGAATTTATGCCGGTAGAAAAATTAAGAGAACTGGTGGCTGAGGGAAAAGTAGCAATCTGTGCGAACAAATTACATAAGTCATTGGATCCGGAAGGGGTAGGAAGTATGCTCCGTACCAAGATCAATGTCAATCTTGGAGTATCAAGAGACTGTAAAGATTATGATATAGAGATGCAGAAGGTCATGAGTGCGGTCAATCTCGGGGCTGAGGCGATCATGGATCTTTCCAGCCACGGGAATACGCAGCCGTTCCGTCAGAAGCTGACAAGCGAGTGTCCGGCAATGATTGGAACCGTTCCGGTTTATGACAGTGTGATTCATTATCAGAGAGATCTGTCAGAGCTGACGGCAAAAGATTTTGTGGATGTTGTACGTCTGCACGCACAGGACGGAGTAGATTTTGTGACGCTGCACTGCGGAATTACAAGAAAGACGATCGATCAGATCAAGAAGCATAAAAGAAAGATGAATATCGTCAGTCGTGGCGGAAGTCTTGTCTTTGCGTGGATGAGCATGACAGGAGAAGAAAATCCATTTTATGAATATTATGATGAAATCCTTGATATTTGTGAAGAATATGATGTGACAATCTCACTGGGAGATGCGTGCAGACCGGGATGCCTGGCAGATGCGACCGATGTATGTCAGATTGAGGAGCTTGTCCGCCTGGGTGAGCTGACAAAGCGTGCCTGGGATCATAATGTGCAGGTTATGGTAGAAGGACCGGGACATGTGCCGTTGGATCAGGTAGCAGCCAATATGAAAGTTCAGCAGACGATCTGTATGGGAGCACCGTTCTACGTACTTGGACCATTGGTTACGGATATTGCACCGGGGTACGATCACATTACGGCAGCAATCGGTGGTGCTGTGGCAGCAATGAACGGAGCAGCATTCCTTTGTTACGTTACACCGGCAGAGCATCTTGCCCTTCCAAATGTTGAGGATGTAAAGCAGGGAATTATTGCATCAAAGATTGCAGCTCATGCAGCAGATATAGCCAAGGGAATCCCACATGCAAGAGATATTGATGATAAGATGGCCGATGCACGCCGGGTACTGGATTGGGATGCACAGTTTGAATGTGCATTAGATCCGGAAACTGCAAAAGCAATCCGGGATGACCGTCTGCCGGAAGATGACCACAGCGATACATGCAGTATGTGCGGTAAATTCTGTGCAGTCCGCAGTATGAATAAGGCACTGGCAGGAGAACATATTGACATTCTGTAAGAACAAACATAGTGGTATTTTGTAAAAACAATCATATTGATATTCTGTAAGAATGGGCGGGTTGACCTTTATGGGGCAATCCGCTACAATATTTTAGAAGACAGGATTTATAAATATCAGAAGAAAAGAGGAAATTATTATGGCAAATCCAGTAGTTACATTTGAAATGGAAAATGGCGATATTATGAAAGCAGAACTGTATCCGGAGATCGCACCGAATACAGTGAATAATTTTGTATCTCTCGTAAAAAAAGGTTTTTATGACGGACTGATCTTTCATCGTGTGATCAGCGGATTTATGATTCAGGGGGGATGCCCGGACGGAACCGGAATGGGCGGTCCGGGATATTCGATCAAAGGTGAGTTTGCACAGAATGGTGTGACGAATGATCTCGCACATGATGCCGGAGTCCTTTCCATGGCACGTGCAATGCATCCGGATTCAGCAGGAAGCCAGTTCTTTATCATGCATAAGAAAGCACCGCATCTGGATGGAGCTTATGCCGCATTTGGTAAGATTACAGAGGGAATGGATGTTGTGAACAAGATTGCTGAGACAGCAACCGATTACAGTGACCGTCCGCTGGAGAAGCAGGTTATGAAAAAAGTGACTGTGGAGACATTTGGAGAAGAGTATCCTGAGCCGGAGACAGTATAATCCCACGATATGCGAATATTGGGCAGGATTGTGGGAGTGCGTAGTGCGAAACAATCCGTTGGCATCATTGTTGGGGGCTTTTGCTCCCAACATCTTATTATTTTTATAAAATTATTAGCACTCTATTTAAAAGAGTGCTAATTTTCTATTGACTTTTAAATTTTGCTGTACTAGAATGTCCATTAGGTAATAAATATGCTATGTAAAAGCATGCAGAAAGAATACAAAAGGATCACAGATTGTGAACAAATAAAAAAGGAGTGCAGTAAAATGGCAGTTAAGAAAGGTACTTTATCAATCGACAGCGAAAATATTTTCCCGATTATTAAGAAATGGGTTTATTCGGATCATGATATTTTTGTCCGTGAGCTGGTGTCCAACGGATGTGATGCGATCACCAAGCTGAAAAAGCTGGATATGATGGGCGAGTATGAACTCCCGGAAGGTTATAAGCCAAAGATTGAAGTCATTGTCAATCCGGAAGAGAAGACGATGAAATTTATTGATAACGGACTTGGAATGACAGCGGAAGAAGTAGAAGAGTATATTACGCAGATTGCATTTTCAGGTGCAACGCAGTTCCTTGAGAAGTATAAAGACAAGACGACAGAGGATGATATGATCGGTCATTTCGGACTTGGATTCTACTCCGCATTTATGGTAGCAGATGAAGTTCAGATTGATACACTTTCCTATAAAGAAGGTGCAAAACCGGTTCACTGGGCAAGTGAAGGTGGTACAGAGTATGAGATGCAGGAAGGCAGCAGAACGACCGTTGGAAGTGAGATCACTCTGTATCTGAATGAAGACAGCCTGGAATTTGCGAATGAATACCGTGCAAGAGAAGTGCTTGAGAGATACTGCTCTTTTATGCCGGTAGAGATCTTCCTTTCCAGAGCAAATGCAGAACCGGAATATGATACCATTGATGAAGCTGATGTACTCGATACAGATACCGTTGTTGAGCATATCACAGAAGAGCCAAAGGAAGGCGAAGAGGGTGAGCCAAAGCAGAAGGCAAAGATTGTAAGACGCCCGGTTTCCATCAGCGATATCCATCCGCTGTGGACAAAAAATCCGAGTGAGTGTACGAAGGAAGAATATATTGAGTTCTACCGCAAGGTATTTATGGACTACAAAGAACCATTATTCTGGATCCACTTAAATATGGATTATCCATTTAATTTAAAGGGAATCCTTTATTTCCCGAAGATCAATACAGAGTATGAATCTATTGAAGGAAAGATCAAACTGTATAACAACCAGGTATTTATTGCCGATAATATTAAAGAAGTGATTCCGGAGTTCCTGATGGTACTGAAAGGAGTCATTGATTGCCCGGATCTGCCGCTGAATGTATCAAGAAGTGCATTGCAGAATGATGGATTCGTAAATAAAGTTGCGGATTATATTTCTAAGAAAGTAGCAGATAAACTCAATGGCATGTTTAAGACAGACCGTGAGAATTATGAAAAATACTGGGACGATATCAGTCCGTTCATCAAGTTTGGATGCCTGAAAGATGAAAAATTCGGTGAGAAGATGAAAGATTCCATGCTTTATAAGAATCTTGAGCATAAGTATCTGACACTGGAAGATATCATCAAAGAAGCCAAAGGCGAGGCTGAGGTGGAAGAAGCTGCAAAAGAAGAGGCTGCAAAGAATGAAGAGTCAAAAGCAGGAAATACTGAGGCAGAAGCAAAGTCAGAAGAGGCAGAATCCACGGATGCAGATGCTGAAAAAGAGCCGGAGAAGACAAGGATTTTCTATGTAACCGATGAGGTACAGCAGAGCCAGTATATCAATATGTTCAAGGCACAGGGACAGGATGCGATCATCCTGACGCACAATATTGATTCTGCATTTATCACTTATCTGGAGCAGAAGCATCAGGAAGTTCAGTTCTTAAGAATTGATGCAGATGTGCATGATTCTCTGAAAGATGAAGTGGCAGAAGATGAGAAAGAAGCATTCCAGAAGACAGCAGAAAGTCTGGTGGAGATCTTCAGAAAAGAGCTTGGTAATGATAAGCTGGAAGTAAAAGTTGAAAAGCTGAAAGATGATAAGGTTGCATCAATGGCAGTTCTGTCAGAAGAGAACAGAAGAATGCAGGAGATGATGAAGATGTATGGCATGAGCGGAATGGATCCGTCTATGTTTGGCAGTCAGGCAACGCTGGTACTGAATGCAAATCATCCACTGGTACAGTTCCTTGTAGAGCATAAGCGGAGCAAGAATGTACCGGTCATCTGCAAGCAGTTGTATGATCTTGCAATGCTGGCACATAAGCCGTTAAGTCCGGAAGAAATGACAGCATTTGTTCAGAGAAGTAATGAGATTATGATGTTACTGACAAAGTAATACCTGTTTAAATTTGTAGTTGTTTGGGAGATACGCTTGTAAAGAAAAAGACTTCTTTGTGACGAATCGGACGCGGAAAGCAGGGATATTCCTTCGCAGTGCAGGCCCGCTTTACCTCAGCCCGTTGACCGTTTGTAACTCGAAAGTGGAAAT
>ERZ1106950.221-NODE-221-length-68344-cov-8.756652_pt1 | contig 68344 bp, 58 predicted proteins | sample MGYA00403675_ERZ1106950 | MGnify/ENA primary metagenome ERZ1106950 (study PRJEB35170, sample SAMEA104062410) | human gut metagenome | biome: human gut; feature: human-associated habitat; material: faeces | place: Denmark | collected 2012-06-13 ... | reverse complement strand
TGCGCCGAAAATACTTGTCTGGAGACGGACCGGGAAGATAGGTAACGCCGACACAAAAGAAGGGTCTGGCCTGACCAGGCCGGATCCTTTCACATTCCTCCTTAGCTCAGTCGGTAGAGCATGCGGCTGTTAACCGCAGGGTCGTTGGTTCGAGTCCAACAGGGGGAGCCAGAATGTGGCTTGCCGCCACAGTTGCTGTGACGGCAAGCCTACTTTTTAAACGCTGTGGAACGGTATGGGCCTTTAGCTCAGTTGGTTAGAGCAGCCGGCTCATAACCGGCCGGTCCACGGTTCGAGCCCGTGAAGGCCCACCATTTAGGGGTATAGCTCAGCTGGTAGAGCATCGGTCTCCAAAACCGAGTGCCGAGGGTTCGAATCCTTCTGCCCCTGCCATGACAAATTACAGCGACCGCTGTCTTTTGATAGAAAGATGGCGCGGTAGTTCAGTTGGTTAGAACGCCGGCCTGTCACGCCGGAGGTCGAGGGTTCAAGTCCCTTCCGCGTCGCCATTTGCTGCTGTAGCTCAGTAGGTAGAGCACATCCTTGGTAAGGATGAGGTCTCCGGTTCAAATCCGGATAGCAGCTCCAGAAATCCCCGAAAACTTCGGTTTTTGGGGATTTTTTGTTGCAAAAAGTTGTTTTACGGTGTGGGTCAAAAATCCTGACCCACACCGTGACCCACACGCCGAAACGGTCGGAAAGGACAAAAAAGCACCGGACGGGAAGATCTGTCTTCCCGTCCGGTTTTTGCTGCTACTCACACGGTTATATAACCTGTCCCAGGACGCTGCCCATAGTCTGGGCGGCCTCGTCCTGCTTCTGCTGCGTGGCGTGGGTGTAGGTGCGCAGGGTGAACCCGGCATCGTAGTGCCCCGGCATGGAGGACACGGTTTTGACGTCCACGCCGTTCTGGAGGGCTGTGGTGGCGAAGGTGTGACGGAGATCATGGAACCTGATATGCTCCAGTCCGGCGTCCTTCAGGATCTTCTTATGTAGGTTGACTACCGAGGAGCCCTTGCGCTTGGGCGGCCTCCAGGTAGGCGTGGATGTGCTCCGGCGGCAGGATCTTTATGTCCAGTTTCCGGGGCTTGGGCACAATACAGTCCTCGCTGGGGTTTCGCTGGATCAGCCGCTCCTTCACAGCCCTGTCCAGGGCACAGTGGAGCATCAGATGGACGCTGCGCACAGTGGTGGTGCTCAGGCCCTTGTCCTGGTTCTTTCCGATGTGTATTCTGCCACTCTCCAACAACTCCTTGTAGAGCTTTTGCAGGTGCCGGGTGGTCAGCTCCTTCAGTTTGACGCTGCCGATGCGGGGGATGGTGTAGTGCTCAATGATCAGCTCGTAGCGGTTGGCTATGGCGGTGCGGATATTGGGCTTGGCCTAGAGCTCATACCAGGTGCGTAGCCAGCTTGCCACGGTGTACTCATCCGCCGTTTTGCTGACGTCCAGACCGTTGGTCTCCTCCAGCGCCCTCTTGAGTTTTTCCTTGACCTCCGCCTGTGTCCTGCCCAGCACGTTCCTGATGGTCCGCCTGCCGGTCTTGGCGTCGTATCCGGCGGTGTACCGCCCCTCCCACCGGTCGTCCTTCCGCTTTCGGATATTCCCTTCGCCGTTGGCCCGTTTCTTTGCCATGGTGATCGCCTCCTTTGCAGCAACACAACATACCACAGAAGGGGCAAAATAGCCAGGTCAACGGTGCAGAGTTATCAAACAATTTACATTTGCGGACAGGCTCTTGCGAAAAATTTTCTCATTGTCAACGTCATCGCATTTGTGGTTCGTTGAGATCTTCTTCTTTGTTTTATGCGGCGCAGGATCTGAGGCGCGCGGGGAAAAATCGTCCCCGGCCCCAATATCCCCACAGCGACGGTCAAAAAGGCCGGAATCGGCTGGGAACACTGGACTTCTCAAACTGACGACCACCTAGAACTGCCGACTGTGGCAAAAAGGTGCACCTTCCGCGGAAGCCGGAAATGTCCCGCACTGAGGGGCTTTGTGGCTGGGAGGTGGGCACTTGCGACCACCTCCCTTTATCCTAGTACGAAAATCGAACGTCCCCAAAGGGCCCGAAACGGGGCTTCTTGGAGGCGTTCTTTCTCTGCACTTGATACTACACTAAGGGGCGCTGGATCACCCCGATTTCCTTTGCTGTCAGCCGCCGCTCCATACACGGTCCAACGCCGCCGAAATATCATCAACAGGTGATGGCCCCACCCCAACCCCGAAACCGGCACACAGGGCCGGCACGACCGCGACAGGGGCACCCTCCGGCTCAACTGTCCCGCGCTTGAGCACGCCGGAGGGCTCCTGGGCAAAAGTGGGTGCGGGCCACGCCCGCAAAAGGCGTTTGGCGGCCGCTCGCGGCAAGCCAAATGCTCTGCTTGCCCACCCAAGGGTGGGTCCCTCTCACTTATACTAGCCGAAGCGGCGCCGGGTCTCTCAGCACTGTGAAGAGATATGAAACTTTGTAGTCAAATCGCATAAAAACTACCTGTGTAAAAGCAGGCAGCATATTTAGAGCTGTTCCGCAACCGAAACAAGGGGGCTGATAAGCTTAAAATGGCACAGGTTAAGGGGGCGAATTTCAGATAAATAAGACAAACTGCACAAATCAGGGGCCGAGACAGCTTGTACAGGAGTTACACATTTGCGATGAATTGACATGTAATTGATACGGTTGAGACAGCCGTTGCGGGGGGATAAACTGCAGATAACAGGGCGACAAAAATAATAGAAAAGGAGGCGTTTAATTTGTGCAGTCAAGTGTACCACGGGGAGACGGCTGCTCCGTTGGAGCTGTTTGAACAGATCGCGCTGCGGATTGCTAAGAGCAACCTGGGGGAGACAACCCGGCGGTTCAGTACGCTGCATCGGGCATCCGGGACCCCTGACGCAGAGGAGGCAGCTGACTACCTGCTCCAAAAGTTGGAGGAGTACGGTATTCCGCACCGGAGGCTGAGGTTTACCGGATACATGAGCCGTGCGGTGGACGCAAGCCTGGAGATGCTTTCTCCCCAGAAGACGGAATTCGACGTGGTCCCCTGTGGGTTCACCAAAAATGTGACCAATCTGGAGGGAGAGGTCTTTTATGATGCGCTGTGCGAAAAGGAGCGACTGACCTATCAGGAGCAGGCGGAGCGCTTCCGGGGCGCGGCAGGGAAGTTTGTCCTGACCAAGATCTACTGCAGCGACGTGGTGCTGGAGGCCGCCGCCGCCGGGGCAATCGGTGTGATCGGGATGTACAACGGTCCGGGGGAGAGCCCGCACTATTTTGGAGCATCCAATCACAATGGCGCGCCCACGCCGGAGAACCGGCACCTGCTGCCGCAGTTGCCCTGTGTCGACTGCACCCGGGCCGCCGGCGAGACTATTCTGAAAGCGATGGAGCAGGGCCCGGTCCGGGTGAGAATGTCTGCCCGGGCGGAGACCGGACCCACAGAGGCATCCATCCCCGTGGCATTCATCCAGGGCACCGAGGAGAATTTCGTGCTGATGGACGGCCACTATGACTGCCACTGCACTGGGATGACGGACAACGGCGGCGGCGATGCCATTCTGCTGGAGCTGACGCGGGTCTTTCATGAAATGCGTCATCTGCTGCGCAGGAGCATCCTGGTATGCTGGTGGGCTGGCCACGAGTTTGGGCAATATGCCGGCTCGACCTGGTACTCGGATACCTATTTTGAGCAGCTGAGAGATCATTGTGTGGCCCATATCAACATCGATATTGCCGGATGCAGCAACGCCAAGCAGATCCGGGCCCGTACCACGCGGATGGAGGGCCAGGCCTTTACCGAGGGGCTGATCCGAAAGTATACCGGGCAGGAGCCCAAACCCTACATCCAACTGCCCCACCTGGGCGAGCAAAGCTTTCTGGGACGGGAAGTGCCTATTACTATCATGCTGAAGTATGAGGCGCTCCAGTCGGATACAGGCGGAAATGTGGGCGGCGGTAATTGGTGGCACAGCCGCGAGGATACGCTGGACAAGGTGGATCTGGACATTGCCATGCGGGATGCCGCCATCAATGCAGAGATGATCTGTCGGATCGTCAACGGCAGGCATCTTCCGGTGCAGATGTCCGAATATCTTCAGGAGTCCGGGCGGCTGCTGCGGGAGATTGACGGGGAACTCACCCCGGAGGAATTTGATCTGGCCCCCGCCTTTGAGAAGCTGGCAGCCGTCCAGGCCAAGGTGCGGGAGTTGGAGGAGGAGATCCCGAAGCATGACGATACCGACGCGATTCTGCAAAAAGTGGCGGGCGGCCTGATCCAGGTGGAGTACACCTATACGCCGCCGTATGACTATGACCGGCTGGGGATTCCGGCCAACTTTCAGAAATTCAGAGCCGCCATGGGGGCGACCCGGGAAAACACCGATGCGGAGACCTTCCTGTTCCTGAAGACCGACTTCCTCCGCCAGAGGAACCGGCTGTGCGGGGAACTGGACCGCATCATCGAACAGATCGACTACCAGCTGCTGAAATGGAACTGCAACTCCATACAGAAGTGAGATAGGAGGATTTCGCGGTGCTTCGATACATTGTAAGACGTCTGCTGATGATGATCCCGGTGCTGATCGGCGCGACACTGATCGTATTCGCGATTATGGACAGCTCCCCCGGCGACCCAGCGCTGTCGAAAGTGGGGGTGGAGGCATCCCCCGAGCAGGTAGAAGAGATGCGGGAGAGTATGGGGCTGAACGACCCATTCTTTATCCGATACGGAAGATTCCTGTTGGGGCTGCTCCACGGGGATCTGGGGACTTCCTACAAAAACGATCTGAGCGTCATGGAGCAGGTAATGTCCCGCCTGCCGAACACCTTCATCCTGTCATTTGCGGCCCTGCTGTTTGCAATGGCGGTGGGCATACCGGTGGGGATCATATCCGCCCGACGACAATATACCATCTTCGATAATATCACCATGGTGCTGACGCTCATTGGCGCTGCCGCACCCCACTTCTGGCTGGGGCTGATGGGAGTCATCATATTTGCGGTCAATCTGGGATGGTTGCCCGCTGCCTATTCCGGCTCTAGCCCATATCTGCTCTGCCTGATTCTGCCGATGCTCACCCTGGGCCTGAATTCCACGGCTACCATCACGCGGATGACCCGCTCAGCCATGCTGGATGTGATGAATCAGGACTATATCGACACCGCGCGGGCCAAGGGCGTTTCGGAGAAGCGGGTCACCTTCGTCCATATGCTCCGCAACGCGCTGATTCCCATTATCACAGTGGTCGGCCTCCAATTTGGCTCCCTGCTGGGGGGCGCGGTGACCACAGAGACTATTTTCGCCTGGCCCGGGATCGGCCGGTTCATCGTGGAGTCCATCAGCAACAAGGACACCCCCTGTGTGCTGGGCGCGGTGGTCATGCTGGCGGTGATCGTGACGTGCATCAACCTGCTGGTAGACATCATCTATGCCTTTGTGGACCCGCGCATCAAGTCCCAGTACAAGAGCATCAAGAGGAGGACGCGCCATGGAGAAGACTAAGCAGGGGCAGGTCGGCATGGGTCAGCGCAGCCTGGCGCAGGAGACCTGGCGGCGGTTCAAACGGAACCGGCTGGCTATTGCGGGTATGGTGTTTATCGGGGTCCTGCTGGCTATTTCTGTCATCACAGTGATCCTGGACCTGGTCAACCCGGAGCTCTACAACGATCTGGTGGTCAAGAACGACCTGCTGAACAAGCTGGCCAAGCCCAGTCCGGAGCATATCTTGGGCTGTGATGAGTACGGACGGGATCTGCTGTTCCGGATTCTCTGGGGCACCAGATACTCTTTGTTCGCCGGCGTGGTCACCATCCTGGCGGCGATCCTGGTGGGCGGGACCATCGGCTCCATCGCCGGGTACTATGGGAAGATCGTGGACAACTGCATCATGCGGGTCATGGATATGATGATGACTGTGCCCAGCCTGGTGCTGGCCATGGCCCTGGTGGCTGCGCTTGGGCCCAGCCTCGTCAATCTGCTGATTGCCCTGTCGGTATCCCAGATCCCGCAGTTTGCGCGGATCGTCCGTTCCTCCGTCCTGTCGGTGAAGGACTCGGAGTACATTGAAGCGGCCCGGGCGGTAGGCGCCTCCGACGTCCACATCATTCTGCGGTATATTGTTCCCAACGCCCTGTCTCCGGTGATCGTGCAGGGCACGCTGGGCGTGGCAACGACCATCCTCAACGTGGCCGGACTGTCCTTCCTGGGCCTGGGCGTGGAGCCGCCCGCACCGGAGTGGGGCTCCATCCTGAGCTCTGCACGCATGTATATGCGGGAAGCCTGGCACATCTCTCTGTTCCCGGGCATTGCCATCGTCCTGTGTATTCTGTCTCTCAATCTGCTGGGAGACGGTCTGCGGGATGCCCTTGATCCGAAACAAAAGCGATAGGAGAGGACAAGATGGAAACGATTCTTTCCGTTCATGATCTGTGTATCCAATATGAGATGCAGGACGGCATCGTAAAGGCGCTGAACGGGGTGGACTTCGAACTGGAAGAGGGGTCCTCACACGGCCTGGTGGGTGAGACGGGTGCCGGAAAGACCACCATGGCGAAAGGGATCATGGGCCTGACGCCCAAACCCTATGGGAAGATCAAGTCCGGCGAGATCCTGTACCACGGGAAAGATCTGCTGAAAATGAGCACCAAGGAGCTGCGCAAGATCCGCGGCGAGCACATCTCCATGATCTTCCAGGACCCCATGACAAGCCTGAACCCGGTCATTACGGTGGGGGATCAGATTGCCGAGGCGGTGGAGACTCACCAGAAATGCAGCCGGAGGCAGGCAGAGCAACGGGTCAGAGAAATCCTGGAACTGGTCGGGATTGCACCGGAGCGGGCAACAGACTATCCCCATCAATTTTCCGGTGGCATGAAGCAGCGGGTGGTCATCGGCATCGCCCTGGCCTGCAATCCGAAGGTGCTGATTGCGGATGAGCCTACCACGGCGCTGGACGTGACCATTCAGGCCCAGGTACTGGAGACCATTGCTGACCTGAGGAAAAAGCTGAACACCGCTCTGCTGCTGATTACCCACGACTTGGGCGTGGTGGCCCAGAACTGCGAGTATGTCTCGGTGATTTATGCCGGGGAGATCGTGGAGAGCGGAACGGTCCACGATGTGTTCAAAAAGCAGATGCATCCGTACACCGAGGGGCTGTTTTCCTCCATCCCCAACATCCACGAGCACGTGGAGCGGCTGGTGCCGATCCCCGGCCTGATGCCGGACCCCACGGCACTGCCGGAGGGGTGTGCGTTCTGCGAGCGCTGCCCGTATGCCCAGGAGCGCTGCAAACAAGAGCACCCGCCCATCTATCATGTGGGCGGGGAAACCGGCAGACATCAGGTGCGGTGCTTCCGCTGCGAAGGGAAGGAGGGACAGGTGTGAGTCAGAAAGAGCTGCTCCGGGTCGAGCATCTGAAGAAGTACTTTCAGACCCCGCGCGGCACACTCAGCGCGGTGGAGGATGTCAGCTTCCGCATCGAGGAGCGCCAAACCCTGGGCGTCGTGGGCGAGAGCGGCTGCGGCAAGTCCACCCTGGGCCGGTGTATCCTCAGGCTCCATGAGCCTACCGGCGGAAAGGTGATTTTCAACGGGGAGAACATCCTGGAGTACGACAAAGTGCGGTTGAAGCGGCTACGCTCGGATATGCAGATCATTTTCCAGGACCCCTACGCCTCTCTGAACCCGCGGATGACAGTCTCCCAGGCCATCGCCGCGCCGCTGCTGATCCAGGGTGTGTACACCGTCAAGGAAAAGGACAAGATCCAGAAAAAAGTGCTGGAAATGATGGATGTGGTGGGCCTGGCCCGCCGCCTGATCAACTCCTACCCCCATGAGCTGGACGGCGGGCGGAGACAGCGGATCGGAATTGCCCGCGCCCTGGCGCTCAACCCCAAATTCATTGTGTGCGACGAGCCGGTCTCAGCGCTGGATGTGTCCATCCAGGCCCAGGTGCTCAACCTGATGCAGGACCTCCAGCAGCAGATGGGTCTGACGTATCTGTTCATTACCCACAATCTGGCGGTGGTCAAGCACCTGTCCGACCAGATCGTCGTGATGTATCTGGGGCAACTGGTGGAGCAGGCACCGCCCGAGGAGCTGTTCCGCAACCCCAAACACCCCTATACCAAGGCGCTGCTCTCTGCTATTCCTGTACCAGACCCCGACGCTCCCATGAACCGCACGGTGCTGAAGGGAGAGATCACCTCCCCCATCAACGTCAAGCCCGGCTGCCGGTTTGCCAAGCGTTGTATTTACGCCACAGAGGAGTGTACGCGGTGCAGCCCGGAGGAGCGGGAGGTATCGCCCGGTCATTTCGTGGCCTGCCACCAGGTGAAGGACTGAAGGAGGTGACAAACTGTTCTGCAATAAGCGGAAGCGGCTGTCTGGCCGCTTTGCGGCCCACCACTGAGTGAAATATTAAAGGAGGTAAACGTATGAAAAGACTAGTCTCTCTGGCCCTCTCCGCCGCCCTGGCACTGTCTCTGCTGGCTGGCTGCGGCAACTCCACCGATCCGCAGACGACCGGAACCGCCCCTGCCGGTGGAAATGAAGGCACTGGCGAAGCAAAGGACACCATTGTCTGGGCGCAGTCCGGCGACATCAACTCCCTGGACTTCCACGTGGGCAAGCAGTACCTCTCCTACGGCGTGACATGCAATATTTTCGACACCCTGGTGAGCTGGGATGCGGACAATAATGTGATTCCCATGCTGGCTACCGAATGGGAGTTTCTGGATGAGGACTCCATCCAGTTCAAGCTCCGGGAGGGCGTGACCTTCCACGACGGCGAGCCCTTTACCGCGGAGGATGTGAAGTACACCTACGAGCGGGCGCGGGATCACACCATCGTGAAGAACAACTTCTCCTGGCTGGAGTCTGTGGACGTGGTGGACGACTACACCGTGGTCATCAACACCATCGGCGCCTACTCCCCCGTGCTTAACGCACTGTGCAGCCCGCTGTGCGGCATTATGCCCAAGCATCTGATGGAGGCCAATGAGAACGCGATGGCAGAGTTCCCCATCGGAACCGGCCCCTACAAGTTTGTGGAGCGCGCCGAGGGCGAGTACATCAAGATGGAGGCCAACGAGGACTACTGGGGCGGCACACCCAAGACGAAGTATCTGGAGATGCGCGTTGTGCCCGAGACCTCCCAGCGCTCCGTTCTGCTGGAGACCGGTGAGATTGACTTCGCCTACGATGTGCTTCCCTCTGATGTGGAGCGGCTGAACGGCAATGAGAACCTGCAGGTTCTGGAGGATGCCTCCTTCAAGACCTTCTACCTTACGCTCAACTGCACCAGCGAGGACACCCCTGCCCTCCAGGATGCGCGGGTGCGAATGGCCATTGAGTGCGCCATTGACAAGGATACCCTGTGCGACGCGGTCATGTACGGCTACGCCGAGCCCATCGGTACGCTGCTGGCCCCCGGCGTGTTCGGCTACAGTGAATCGGTCCCGGCCAATACCTATGATGTGGAAAGGGCCAAGGAATTGCTGGCGGAGGCGGGCTATGCTGACGGCTTCAGCATGAGCATCTGGGTGCAGTCCTCTGACCAGACCCGCCAGGAGGCCTGCATTGTCATTCAGGACATGCTCCGCGAGGTGGGCATTGAGGCCTCCGTTGAGCCCATGGACAGCCAGGTCATGGACGACCGGATGGTCAAGGGCGAGGACTTCGGTATGAGCAGCTCCATGTGGTACAACCTGATGGGCGATGCGGATTATGCCTACTACAGCAACATCTCTCCCGAGTCCACTAGCAACTTCGCGCACTACAACAACCCCGAGCTGCTGCAGGAGCTGCTGGACGCCCGTTCCATCCAGGACGACACGCAGCGTGCGACCGTATATGACCATATCGGCCAGGTGCTGAGCGAGGAGCGGCCCTATATTCCCATGTGGAGCTACAACAACCTGGTGGGCGCCTCCAAGACACAGGAGGGCTTCCAGATGAACCCCGTCTCTGCGTATCGCTATGAGAACGTGGTTGTGTACGAGTAAAATCTGACCGTGTCTGATTCCCGGCACGGCGGAACGGAGCCGGCCAGTTTCCCCCAAGGCTGGCTGGTTCCTGTTCCGCCGGATGCGCAGGGCGGTTAGGAGGAGTATTTTGTGAGACGCTTTCAAGTAATTCATGTTGCAGGGGACACCCCCTACGAGTGCGGCAGACAGTATGGCCAGCAGGCGCAGGAGAAGATCCGGGCCGGTGTGGAGGTCTACCGCGACTTCTTTGGAAAGACCAGCGGACAGACTTGGCCGGAAATCAAGAAATATGCCGCTTCTTACCTGCCGCTGCTGGAGGAGACCATGCCGCTGGTGGTGCAGGAGGCCCAGGGGATCGCTGAAGGGGCACAGATCGGCATGGATGAGCTGATGGTGCTCAACTGCCGCTATGAGATCTCCAAATTCCCGAAGCCGGCGGAGTGTACGACGGCGGTGGTCCTTCCGGAGGCCAGCGCACACGGCGGGACTTATCTGATCAAGAACTGGGACTATAAGCAGGCCGTAATGGACAACATCGTCATACTCCACATCGAGCAGAAGGATGGCACGCGTATCCTGGGCCTGGCGGAGGCCGGCCAGATGCTGCGGGAGGGCTTCAACTCCCACGGGATCGGCTTGTGCAACAATATGATCCAGTCGGTGCGGGACAGCTGGGGGATCGGCGTACCAGTCACGTTCCTGCGGCGCGCGGTGCTGGCCTGCGATGACTTTGAAAAAGCCAGGGATATGCTGCTCCACGCCAAGCGCTGTGTGTCCAACAATATGCTTCTGGCCAGCGGCAACGGCTGTGCGGTGGACATCGAGGCATATCCAAACGGGGCCAATGTGCTGGCGCCCAGCGGCGGGATTTTGACCCATGCAAATCACTTTGTGGTGCACCAGTATCTGGATTCCCGGGTGGGGCCTAAGAACCGGGACCTGCGGCTGGAGGAACTCCTCAGAAAGCGGGCCGGACAAATCGACGTGCCCTATATCATGGAATGCATGAAGGACCACGAGTACTACCCTGAGTCCATCTGCGCGCACAACACCAGCCTGCCCGGACGTGAGATGATCGATTTCATGACAGTGGCATCCATCATCGTTGATTTCAAACATCAGAAGGCGTTTATATGTGCGGGACCTCCCTGTGAGGGTGAGTACCAGGCTTACGAGCTCTGAACCGTATCGCTTGACAGAGGAAGGAACCACAGACGGAAGGCTTTCCGGATCTTATCTTACAATTCTATCCAATTGAGCTTTTATTCTTGCGCTGGGAAAACGGGGCGCATATAATGAAATATCAGATAGATTTTATTGGATCTGGGGGCAAAATGCATGAAAAACAGTCAGGAGATGTGGGCAGGGCCTGTACGCTGCAACGATAAAAAGCTTCGACAGCTGATCCGGGAGAACTCGATTGTGCGCAAGCTGCGCACGGGAGAATACTATCTGTCCCCGGGCAATCCGATCTACTATGTGGCCTATGTGGCCAGTGGCGTCACCTCGCACTACATGTTCAGTGCAAACGGGCGGGAAAAGGTCCTTTACCGCCTGGGAACAGGATGGTTTTTCAGTGAGGGTATCTTCTACAACGAGAACGGTAGCATCGAAGTGGCGACCCGGTACGCAATTGCGGAAGAGGAAACGACCCTCTGGCTGATCGACCGGGAGCATTTCGTCAAGCTGCTGGAAAACCGGCAGTTTGTGGAAGCGATCCTTCACAGTACGGTGGAGAAGTGTACGATCCTGCGCTATGAGATCGAGAGTTTGACATTTGACTCTACCAGTGACCGGCTGAAGAAGCTGCTGCTGTCTTGCGTTGACAGTGGACGCCTGAATGACGGAGGTTGGTACGACCTCTGCGTGGCCTGGACCCACCAGAGCATTGCGGCTGTGATGGGCATCAACCGCGTGACAGTGAGCCGGTTCATCACCGAACTGAAAAGCGAAGGATTTCTCAGGACCGTGAACGGTTCAATCCAGATAAGTAAGACATATTTTGATCTTCTGGGCGAATAGCGGTGCCTTTTGTGTGCGGGAACCGGGCGGCGCAGATGCTGTGTGCCGGCCCGCGCTGGAAGGCGCCGCACATCTCCCGGAGGGGAGGCAAAGGAATGCGAATGACAGGACATGCCGGCTTTGACAAGCCGCAGGACTGCTCTGTGACCGTCACGCTGCGGGATGCCGGCGGTGTGGAGATTTTTTTGCAGAGCAAGCAGGAGAAACTGTTTGGCGGCGCGATCCGCAGTTGCGCGGAGAGCTGCCTGGAGGAGCTGGGCGTGGAGAACGCCCTGGTGGAGATTCAGGACTACGGGTGCCTGGACTTCGCCATCCGGGCCAGATTGAAAACGGCTGTGCGCCGCGCAAGGGGGGCTGAACATGGATAGGATGCGTACCATGCTGTTCTGCCCGGCCAGCCAGCCGAAAATGTTTCTGAACGCGCCGGTGTTCCAACCCGACGCCATTCTCTTCGACCTGGAGGACGCAGTGGCGTACGCGGAGAAGGACAGCGCCCGGGACCTGCTCTGCGAGGCCATGGGGCAGATGGACTTCGGCGCCTGCCGGGTGTTTGTGCGCATCAACTCCCTCCACACACCTTTTGGCGAGGAGGACGTGCGGGCTGTGGTCCCGGCGGGTATCCGGTATCTGCGCCTTGCCATGTGCGAGACGGCGGCGGACGTCCGGGAGCTGGACGGGCTGCTGGCCGCCGTGGAGGCGGAGCATCAGCTCCCCGTCGGAAGCGTCAAGGTCCAGTGCTCCATCGAAACGGCCCGGGGGGTGCTGAACGCCCGGGAGATCGTTACCGCCAGCCCCAGGGTCATCTCCCTCTCCTTCGGCGCGGAGGACTACACCCGCTCCATGGGGACCAGCCGCAGCAAGTCGGCCCAGGAGTTGCAGTTCGCCCGGACCTATCTCCCGGTGGTGGCGGCGGAGGCGGGCATCAGCGCCATCGACACTGTGTGGAGCGCGCTGGACGACCAGGAGGGGTTTGAGGCGGAGGTCCGCAATGCCAGGGCGCTGGGCTTCAGCGGCAAGTCGTGCATCCACCCCAGCCAGGTCCCCGTCGTCCACCGGCTCTACACCCCGGATGAGGAGGAGGTCGCCCATGCCCGGCGGGTGATGGAAGCCATGCGGGCGGCGGAGCAGGCCGGCGCCGGCGTGTTCACCGTGGACGGCAAGATGGTGGACGCCCCGGTGATCGCAAAGGCGCGCCGGGTCCTGCTCCAGATCGGCGAGGAGGTGTAACAGACATGGAATTTGTACCCAACCGCATCAAGCGCCGCATCCCCACCGAGGTGGAGGGGATCGGCAAGCTCCGCCCCTATCTGGAGCCGGGCAAGCGGCGTAGCAAGTACATCACCGGCCAGGCGCCCTCTGCCGGCAAGCTGGTGCCCAGCCTGCGGGCCGCCATTGAACAGGTGGGGCTGAAGGATGGGATGACCATCTCCTTTCACCACCACCTGCGCAACGGCGACCTGGTGCTCCCTCAGGTCATGGCGGAGATCGCGGCCATGGGCATCCGGGACCTGACTCTGTGTTCCTCCTCCCTGAGCAAGAACCACACCTGTCTGATCGACTATATCCGCTCGGGCGTCATCACCGGCATCGAGACCAGCGGCATGCGGGGAGAGCTGGCGGAGGCCATCTCCAGGGAGTGCATCCTGCCCAAGCCCGTGGTGTTCAAGACCCACGGCGGCCGGGCCCGCTCCATCGAACGGGGGGAGCGGAGGATTGACGTGGCGTTTATTGGGGCATCCTGCTGCGATAATATGGGCAATATGAACGGCTGCCTGGGTCCATCGGCCTTCGGCTCCATGGGCTATGCAAAGGTGGACGCCCGGTTCGCCAAAAAGGTGGTGGCCATCACCGATCATCTGGTGCCCTATCCTGCCAATCCCATCAGCATCCCCCAGACGGCGGTGGACTGCGTGGTGCAGGTGGAGCGGATCGGCGACCCCCAGCTCATCAGCCAGGGGGCTACCCGCAAGACCAGGAACCCGGTGGAGCTGGCCATCGCCGATTACGCCAGCCAGGTGATCATCGCCACAGGCCTGGTAAAAAACGGCTTTTCCTACCAGGCGGGCAGCGGCGGGATCTCCCTGGCGGTGGCCCGATACCTGAAGGAGTATATGAAGGAAAACAACATCAAGGGCTCCTTCGCCTCCGGCGGCATCACCTCCACCATGACGGAGATGCTGCAGGAGGGCTACTTCGAGGCCCTTCTGGACGTGCAGACCTTCGACGCGGACGCCGTGGCCTCCATCCGGGACAACCCCAGGCACATCGAGATGGACGCGGAGATGTACGCCGATCCCCAGGCCAAGGGAAACGTGGCCAACGAGCTGGATGTAATGATCCTCTCAGCCACAGAGGTGGATACCAACTTCAATGTGAACGTCCTCACCGCGTCGGACGGCGTGATTATGGGAGCCCTGGGTGGGCACCCAGATACGGCGGCAGGCGCCAACCTGGCCGTGGTGGTGGCTCCCCTCATTCGCAAACGGGTGCCCATCGTGGTGGATCGGGTGGTGACGATCTCTACCCCGGGCGAGTGCGTGGACGTGGTAGTGACGGAGCGGGGGATCGCCGTCAACCCCCAAAACCCCATGTTGAAGGCCAGGCTGATCGAGCGAGGTCTTCCGGTCTATGAGATCGAGGAATTGCGGGACATGGCATACCGGCTGACCGGGAAACCGGAACCTCCTCGATACGGGGATAAGGTGGTGGGCCTGGTGGAGTACCGGGATGGTACCATTCTAGACGTCATTCGCAACGTCTTATAAAGGGAAAATGGCTGTTACTGCGCTGTTCTGTAACAGCCATTTTTCTTTCTGAATTTTCCGAAATGAGAAGGAGCGAATCAAATTGGCACTGACAAACAATCAAACTGTACTGGACTGGATCGACGAAATGGCCGCCATGACGCAGCCTGAACATATCGTATGGATCGACGGAAGCGACGCCCAGATGGAGGAGCTGCGGGCCCAGGCCTGCGCCACTGGTGAGCTGGAGAAGCTGAATCAGGAAAAGCTGCCCGGCTGCTATCTTCACCGCACCGCTGCCAACGATGTGGCTCGTGTTGAGGGCCGAACCTTCATCTGCTGCAGGAAACAGGAGGACGCCGGTCCCACCAACAACTGGATGGCCCCGGAGGAAATGTACGCCAGGCTGAGGAGGCTGTATACCGGAGCCATGAAGGGCCGCACCATGTACGTCATTCCCTACTCCATGGGCGTGGTTGGCTCTCCCTTCGCCAAGTACGGTATTGAGCTGACCGACTCTATATACGTGGTGCTCAATATGGCCATCATGACCCGAGTGGGCCGGGATGCGGCCCGCCGGCTGGAGGATGATTTCGTCAAGGGCCTCCACGCCACTGCAGACAACGATCCTGAGAACCGCTACATCGTCCACTTCCCCGAGGACAACACCATAATGTCCGTCAACTCTGGTTACGGCGGCAACGTACTGCTGGGCAAGAAGTGCTTTGCCCTGCGTATCGCCTCCTATCTGGGCAAAAATCAGGGCTGGATGGCTGAGCACATGCTGATCCTGGGCGTGGAGAATCCCCAGGGCGAGGTGCGTTACCTGGCTGCCGCCTTCCCCTCCGCCTGCGGCAAGACCAACCTGGCCATGCTCATTCCCCCGGAGCACTACCGGAAGAGGGGGTGGAAGGTGTGGTGTGTGGGCGATGACATCGCCTGGCTACGGGTGGGTCCCGACGGTCGGCTGTGGGCTATGAACCCGGAGTACGGCTTCTTCGGCGTAGCCCCCGGCACCAACGAAAAATCCAACCCCAACGCGCTGCAGGCCACCCGGAAGGACACCATCTTCACCAATGTGGTACATAACTTGGACGACAGTACCGTGTGGTGGGAGGGCCTGGACAAGAATCCCCCGGAGCACGCGGTGGACTGGCAGGGCCGCCCCTGGAACGGCAGGACCTCTTCGGAGAAGGGGGCGCACCCCAACTCCCGCTTCACCGCTCCGGCCAAGAACTGCCCCTGCATCTCCCCTGAGTTTGAGAACCCCCAGGGCGTGCCCATCTCCGCCATCGTCTTCGGCGGCCGCCGGGCCAGGACCGCCCCCCTGGTGTACCAGTCCCGGGACTGGGCCCACGGCGTGTTCGTGGGGTCCATCATGGCCTCGGAGACCACTGCCGCCGCCACCGGCGCGGTGGGCGTGGTGCGCCGCGACCCCATGGCTATGCTGCCCTTCTGTGGGTACCACATGGCCGACTACTGGCGGCACTGGCTAGATATGGGCAAAGTGCTGGGCGACAAGGCCCCCAAGATCTTCAACGTCAACTGGTTCCGCACCGACGACGAGGGGCACTTTCTGTGGCCGGGCTTCGGCGACAACCTGCGGGTGCTGGAGTGGATCATGCATCGTTGTTTTGATGAGATCGAGGCAGTGGATACCCCCATCGGCTTTGAGCCCAAGCCTGAGGATATTGATCTGGAGGGTTCCGGTGTGAGCCTGGAAACTCTTAAGGGCCTGCTCTCTGTGGATACCACCCTCTGGAAAGAGGAAACCAGAGAAATCAGTGCGTTTTATCAGAAATTTGAGCCTAGGGTTCCAGCTCCCCTTCTGGAACAGTTAAATACACTGAGGAATCTTCTATGAGTAAAATATTGCGCTTTGCTTATTGTAGTGGAGATTTTGAGAGGAACCATTTTTGCTGACCCACACGCTGACCCACACGGGGAAACGAGCGGGCGTAAACAACGGACACAAGAGTGCCAAATAGTGCGGTCCGTCGAACGGAAGAAGACACAAAAGCGCCCGAAAGCAAAAAACCTCACTCTCCCAATCAGTTGGTAAGGATGAGGTCTCCGGTTCAAATCCGGATAGCAGCTCGAAAAACCCCTAAAAACCTTGGTTTTCGGTTTTTTTGTTGCAAAAAGTCACTTTGCGGGCTGGCTAAAAATTTCTGACCCACACCGTGACCCACACGCCGAAACGGCCGGAAAGGACAAAAGAGCACCGGACGGGAAGATCTGCCTTCCCGCCCGGTTTTTTGTTGCCGTTCTCTCTTATATGACTTGCCCCAGGACGTTGCCCATGGTCTGGGCTGCCTCATCTTGCTTCTGCCGGGTGGCGTGGGTGTAGGTGCGCAGGGTGAACCAGGCGTCAAAGTGCCCCAGCATGGAGGACACCGTTTTTACATCTACGCCATTTTGCAGGGCCGTGGTGGCGAAGGTGTGCCGCAGATCGTGGAACCTGAGATGCCCCAGTCCGGCGTCCTTCAAGATTTTCTTGTGGAGATTCACCACGCTGTCCGGGTGGTACATCTCCCCAGTGAGGGGCGAGAGAAACAGATAGGGGCGTCCGGGTGCTTGTCGTGCTCCTGGATGAGCAGCTCTACCGCCGCTTGGGGGATGGATACCAGCCGCACGGAGTTTTCCGTCTTGGGCCGGGTCAGCTCCAGGGAGCCATCCGGGTTGCGAACGTACTGCCTGCTCACCGAGATGGTTCTGCCTTGGGTGTCTACATCCACCCACCGCAGGGCTACCAGTTCGCCCTTCCGCAGGCCGCTGGCCAATTCCAGATAAAACATGGGCAGGAGCCCTCGAGCCCTGGCGGCCTCCAGGTAGGCGTGGATGTGCTCCGGCGGCAGGATTTTTATATCCAGCTTCCGGGGCTTGGGCACAATGCACTCCTCGCTGGGGTTGCGGGGGATCAGCCGCTCCTTTACTGCCCGATCCAGGGCACAGTGGAGCATCAGGTGGACGCTGCGCACGGTGGTAGTGCTGAGTCCCTTGTCCTGGTTCTTTCTGATGTGTATTCTGCCGCCCTCCAATAACTCTTTGTAGAGCTTCTGTAGGTGCCGGGTGGTCAGTTCCTTCAACTTAACGTTCCCGATACGGGGGATGGTGTAGCTTTCGATGATCAGCTCGTAGCGATTGGCTGTCGCGGTGCGGACGTTGGGCTTGGCGTAGAGCTCATACCAGGTCCGCAGGCAGGTGGCCACGGTGTAGTCCTCAGAACGGGCTACATCGATACCCTTGACCTCCTCCAGTGCCGCCTTGAGCTTTTCCTTGACCTCCACCTGGGTTTTGCCTAACACATTCCGGATGACTCGCTTGCCGGTATTGGAATCATAGCCGGCGGTATAGCGCCCCTCCCAGCGGCCGTCCTTGCGCTTGCGGATGTTCCCTTCCCCGTTGGCCCGTTTCTTTGCCATGGTAATCGCCTCCTTACCTTCTCGTGGATAGCCATACCAAGCGGCCAGAGTTATCAAACTGTTATCATTTGCACTTAAATATTTTGGTCAGTAACACCCTCCAATTTGCGTTTACTCTTCCCACGCCTAAAAACGGCACACAGGGGCGATACGGCGCTCACAGGGGCCTTTCTGCGGCCACATGGCCTGTCTCCCGGAGTAGATAGGGGGTGCGCCCACAGAGGCAGGCTTCCTTCTAAAGGTCTGCACTCCCTCTCTTTGTTTATGCGGCGCAGGATTTGAGTGGGCGGCTCCTAAAGAAGCCAGTCTCCGCATCGAATTTTAGTGCGGAGACTGGGGCTTTTATCAGCCCATCTGCCGTCCCAGCTCGTGGTCGTCGGCCTTATGGCCCATAGCAATCTTCTTTCTCTGCTCCCTGGCCAGGGTATTCCGGTCGCCATACCGGCGCCTCATAGTGGCGTCCATCATTTCCTCCTCGGTACGGCCCTCCAGCCTGGCCAGCAGACGGAGGACATCTTCGGTCACGTCAGCAGCCGGCAAATCAGAATGCTGATCACCAGGGCTGCCGCTGCGGAACTCAGGATGGTGCGGGCCGCCCATTTCCGGAAGGTACGCATCAGCTCGTAGCCATCCCCTCGGAATTGCTTGGCCTGCTCGGAGAGCTGCCTTATAAATTCTTCGCGCCGATTCCCATCCTGTTCCTGTTGTTCTTTCATTTCCGAGACTGTCTCTTGCAGAGATAGACGGAACCTCTGATGAAGACGGTTGGTCTGGCTCAACCATCCTGACAGCTGCTGTGAAGTAGCCAGTGGCTCCAGGCTTTCCTTGGTGGCCAGCGGCTCCATGTCTGCCCGGATAGTCTCTTGGAGCGCCAGGGTTTTCCGCAGGACATCCTCCAGCCGCTCCACAGTCTGGGGAGACATGGTGTAGAGGACGTGGGGTTGCTGGTCTATCAAGGTGGGCGGCCCGGCGGACATCCTCTGCCTCTGCTTCAGCATGTCCAGCGCACTGTTGTGCTGTATGCTGCCGGATTCGGAATTCATGCTCCATCTTCTCCTTTCTGAATTTTTCCTCGTGTAGCCGGTCATCCCGGCACTTCATCCCGGTGGGGGTGGTGTAGGTGATACACTTCCGGGCGTCCTCCCAGCGCACCCGGTAACCCCGCCGCTCCATTTCCCGGATGAACTCCTCCCGGCTGCCGGCACGCTCCATGACCGCCTCCACGGTGGTGATGAGCTGGAACTTCCAGCTCTCTCCCCGCACCGCGGCCCGATACTCCCCGGTGCGTAGCCCCTTAGTGCGCCGGTTCTGCTGATACGGTTTGAGGGTGGACAGGCCGTGCTCCAGGCAGAGCTGGTCGCTGACCGCCCGCATCTGCTCCAGCGTCCTAGGCGTAAAGTGGAGCTTCTTCCCTGTGTCCGGGTGGACGGAGTTGACCACGAAGTGGGAGTGGGGGTGTTCCGCATCCACATGGGTGGCCACCAGCACCTCGCAACCGGGGAAGAACCGCTCCGCCAGCTCCAGGGCGATCTGGTGGGCTTGTGCCGGAGTCACGTTTTCCTGCGGAGAGAAGGACTGGACATAGTGGTAGAAGAACGTGCCGCTGGCCTTGCTGTACAGATTCTTGGTGGCCATGAAGCTCTGCTGAGCCACCTCTGCCCCGCAGTTGATGCCGGAGAGATACTCCCGCCCATCTGGATCCACCGTCTTTTTCTCCTGGGAGACGTAACGGAGCACCCGGCCCATGGCGCCGACGGTCTGCTTACTCTCCTTGATAAAGCTGCACGTCGCCATGGGAGATCACCCCGCCTTTCTCTGTCAGCAGCCGGTTTACCGCCTCGTAGGTCTTGCCCAATACCTCCATGCATTCCCGCAGGTACACCGTCTGCACCCGGCCGGTGTGGGCCAGCACCGTCAGCTGGTTCAGGTTCCGGCCCCAGCCCCGCAGCTCCACCAGGATGGGCTTGAGCTCACCCACCACATAGATGGGTTCCTCCAGTGCGGCCCGGAGCAGATACGCCTGCTGGCTCAGGCCGGATCTGCGTATCTTCCCTTCGATCTGCCGCCGTTCTGCTTTGGTCACTCGGAAGGCAACCACCTGGCTTCTTATCCTCTCCGCCATGAATTTCACCTCCGTAAAAGATCTGGTATGGCGTGTCCCCATCGCTGGGAAGCACACCATACCAGATCTTTTCGTGGATAGCCAGTGTAACCGGCCGCTGTTATCAGATTGTTATCAATTGGCCCCGTGGGGTGGCCCCCGACGGGAAAGTGGGTGCGGGCTTCTGCCCGCAAAATGCGTTTGGCGGCCGCTTGCGGCAAGCCAAATGCTCTGCTTGCCCCACCCGAGGGTGGGTAAATCCGCTCCCCCGGCCGTGCAAGTACCAACGGCACAGGCGCTCTCCGCACTGCGGGGAGATGTGGAATTTGGGGTTATCCTGCTTCGCCCCTCGTCCCCGAAGGGCCTCCGAAACTGGGCCGAACCCGGCTCTCAAAACCTCGGGGAAGGGCCCTGCCCCTCCCCTCATCGAGGCACACAGGGCTTGCAGCGAGGCACAGGAGCCATCTCCGGTGTGCTCCTGAACCCAGCGGATGAACTGCTCCTTTGGCACGACCATCCGGCTGCCTACTTTCAGTACCGGGAAGCCTGGCTCGTGCATCAACTCGTATCCGCTGGATGGGGACACACCCAGCACCTGTGCCACCATCTTCGCATTGAGGAACAGCGGCAGCTCGCGATAGCTCCTGTACTCAGATGCTATCACTGCTCCATCCCTCCGTTCCGCAATGTCAGCTCCGCCACGTGCATCCGCTGGTTCTGCAGTTCCAGATTTCCATCTGAGTGCGGTAGTGCGTGTCGACCACCTCGTGGAACGGACAGATGGTATACATCAGATGTCCGTTCATGGGCCGCCCGTCTCTTGCACACATGATGGTATACGCCGTGGTGATAAGCCCGTGTTCCTCCAGCATTGCTACATATTTGCGCACGGTGTTCTCACTCATGCCTACCGCTTTCCCGATGTTCCGGTAGCTGGGCCAGCACTGATGGGTCTTCCGATTCTCCAGATACTTCAGATAACAGTAGACTGCAGCTCTCCATGCGCCAGTCCCAGCAGAAAGATTTCATTAGGGAGCGAGAAGAAATGTGAGAGTTTCTGTTGGTTGTTCCATCCCTGGAAACGCAATGTTCACCTGTTCCCTTTCCCGGCGGAGCAGTCACTCCGCCGCAACTGTCGTGGAGACTTCTCTTTGCCGCCGGCCGTACGGCAAACTCATGGTTGACTTTTTCTTGCACGAGATGTAGACTAATTAAAATAAAATTATCTTAATTAGACTAAGCATAGCATAACAAACTTTGTATCCATCGTCAAGTCTAATTGATGATTATATATAACGATTAGTCTATCCAAGGTGACCTACCATGCCAGACTATGTATTCAAGACTTATCTTGCCGACGGCAGAGAACATTTTCTCTATGGAGAGATGGGGGATAGCCGGGCACAGCTCACAAAAAAAGACTTTCCGTTTCCGGAAAGCCTGCTGCGCTTATTGTATCTGGACATCTGGGCCTATGACGGGCAGATTAAACAGTTTGACAAACTGCTCATGGAATTGTACCGCACCAGGGAGGAGAAATGTGCCCGGCAGCTTCTTCCGCTGCTGGACGAGCTGGCGGAGAGCCACATTTATTTCCAGCTGCTTCGCCTGGACTGGCGGGCGCGGCTCCGGGAAGCCCGGAGGCGGAACTACGAGAATATCCTTGACCTGCTGCCCCACAAGGAGATCACCCACATCCCCAGCAACATACACGCCATACAGACCCAGGTGCTGGGCCTGATTCAGAAGGCGCTGGACACGGACGCGCGTAAGGGTTCTTTGGAGCAGAAGCTGGCGGACTACTACGCCCGGGAGGAGCGGGAACCGCTGAAGGTGTTCCACTTCCGCCCCCAGCTCATGGATTTTGAGCGGGCGGAGGGCCAGGGCTTTGTGGAGGTTCTGCGCCCCAGGAGCATCTATGACCTCATTGACTTCAGTGTGCGGGAGTGCATCAAGCGGGAGATTAAAATGCGGGTGTGCAAGAACTGCGGCCATTGGTTTGCCATTACCGGAAGGACGAATGCCGAGTACTGCGAGGTGACCCGGGACAGCAAGGGCCGTACCTGCAAGGAGATTGGCGCCATCGCCCTATGGAACAAAAACAAGAGCGAGGACGAGGTCTTCAAGATTTACCGCAGAGAGTATAAAAAGCGCTTTGCCTGGATCAAGGCCAAGCGGATCGACCCGGCGGTGTTCTACGAGTGGAGCGCCAAGGCCCGGGAGAAGAAGGACGCCTGTGAGCGAGGGGAACTTACCCTGGAGGAGTTCCAGGTGTGGCTGAAGCTGTCGTGAGAAACAAGGGAGCCTGGGCCGACCCAAACGGTCAACCCAGGCTGTATTGATTCTAGGCGGCACAGGGGTTGCGCATAGCCGTACTTTGCATCATCCCAAAGGAAGTTTACAGTTGCAAAGTGTTCTGCAATATTCCATCAGATGGATAAATAGTAACCAGCACGGATGAAGCAATTGCTCCATCCGCGCTGGCCTTTTGTGGAGAAATAGGGGAGAGAACCGTTATACCTTGGGAGGCATGACTTTTGCTGTGCCAGTAACCACCTGCACCCCGTCCTGGTTGATACAGACGGTGTCCAGTTCTGCCCGGTTGCGCTCCGGATTCAGGGAACGGACGGTGACGGTGGCGGTGATGGTATCCCCAATGCGGACGGGGGAGCGGAAGGAGAGTTCCTGGCCCAGGTAGATAGTCCCCGGCCCCGGCAGATGCATTCCGATGACAGCGGAGATCAGCCCGGCCGACAGCATCCCATGGGCAATTCGCCCGTGGAACTGGGTTTGCCGGGCGAAAGGCTCATTAATGTGGGCGGGGTTGAGATCTCCGGTGACACCGGCAAAGGTGTAGACGTCGTGCTCGGTGATGGTCTTGGAAAAGGAGGCCGTCTGGCCGGCCTGGAGCTGATCCACAGAGTAGCTCATTTCAGAACACCTTCCGGGTCAGACCATAGATCTGGCGGGCTTCATCGGGAGTGGCAGGTTCCAGATTGTTCAGACGCAGGGCCTTTACAGCCCTCTCCACCAGTTGGGCATTGGATTTGGCCAGCACACCCTTGTCCATGTAGAGGTTGTCCTCCAGGCCCACTCGCAGATGTCCACCCAGGGCGATGGTGGCCATCATGATGGGCAGGTGGCCGGAGGAGATGCCGCAGGCCGCCCAAGTGGAGCCCTCGGGCAGAAGATTCTTTAGGTACACCAGGTTCTCCACGGTGTTAGTCATGCCGCCGGCACAGCCTAGGACGATCTGGTAGTGGCAAGGTGCCTTGAGCACGCCCTTCTTCATATAGTAGATGGTGTTGTAGATCATACCGGCGTCGAAGATCTCGATCTCCGGCTTGATATTGCTCTCCTGGAGGGCATAGCCCAGCTTCTCCAGGAAGGAGGGGGGATTCATGAACACGGTGCGGTTCTGCCAGTTGAGGGTGCCGGCGTCGTAGGAGGCCAGCTCGGGGAGCAGTTGCTGGAGGGGATAGATGCGCTCCTCGTCCCCAAAGTCCACGGAGCCGGAGGAGGTAATGTTGATGCACACGTCACAGTCCTTGTAGGCCCGGATGCGGTCCACCGTCTCCTTATAGAGGTTGAAGTCGGTGGAGGGGGTGCCGTCGGGGTTGCGGACGTGGACGTGAACGATGGCCGCGCCGGCCTGCCAGCACTCGTATGCCTCCCGGGCGATGTCCTCCGGGGTGTAGGGTACGGCGGGGTTCATGTCCTTGGTGGGCCAGGAGCCGCACAGGGCAGCGGTGATGACACGCTTGTTTTTCAGATCAGACATGGTTGATCTCCTTTCTGTCGGGTGAAGGTAATTTCGGGAGGAATGGTTTCATAGATCAACTTGTGCAAGCGGCGTGCCAACTAAAACCGCGTCATGAGGCGAAATTGTTAAAACGAAAACGAATGAAAAGTCGGATTCGATTTATCAAAAATCGAATCCGACTTAAATTTGAGAGGAAATCAGCGGAGAAAACGAGCCGCTCGAACCTACAGATGAAATTTTTGTTTGCGGCGCATGATAGACGCCTGACTGGTGCCCAGGGCCTCAGCCGCCTTATAGGAATTTCCGTACTTCTGCAGGGCATAGGCCACGTAGTTCCGGCCGCACTGATCCAGATACTGCTGGAGGGAGACGCCGGAGGAGATCATCTGCTCGTACCGGGCGGAGACGGCGGGCGAATAGACAGAGGCGGAGTCCTCTCCTGGACGCTCCGGCAGGGGAGAGGCAGGCGCGGGATCCAAGAAGGAGGAAACATCAGGAACGGCAATCTGCCGGCCCAGGCTCATGACCACCGCCCGCTCCACAAAATTCCGCAGTTCCCGTACATTGCCGGGCCATGGATATTGGATCATCAGCTGGAGTGTCTGGGGGCTGAACTCCTTGTCCTTGGCATACTTGCGGCAGAAGAGCTTCAGGAAGTGCTGGGCCAGCGGGATAATGTCCTCCCGCCGCTCCCGCAGGGGCGGCAGCCGGATGGGGATCACTGCCAGGCGGTAATAGAGATCCGCGCGGAATTTTTTCTCCTCCACCAGGTGATAGAGATCCTCATTGGAGGCGGTAAGCAGGCGGAAGTCCACCTTCTTGGACCGGGTGGAGCCCAGACGCTGGATAGTCTTGGTCTCCAGGGCCCGGAGAACCTTGCCCTGGAGGTTCAGGGGCATAGAGTTGATCTCGTCCAGGAAGAGGGTGCCGCCGTCGGCCGCCTCAAACAGGCCGGCCTTGCCGCCCGGGGCCGCGCCGGTGAAGGCCCCCTTTTCATAGCCGAAGAGTTCCGCCTCCAGCAGGTTTTCCGGCAGGGAGGCGCAGTTGATCACCACCAGGGGCTTGCCGGAACGGGGGCTGGCGTCGTGGATGTACTGGGCCACAACCTCTTTGCCGGTGCCCGACTCCCCGGAGATCAGCACCGCCGAGTCCACGACGGCCACGGTGGCAGCCGTGGACAGGGCCGCGCGCATGGCGGGGCTCTCAGCGATGACGGCGGAGCCCTTTACCGGCGGCGAAGCCCGCAGGCCGCTGATGGAGGAGACGGACTCCGCCTGGGTGGCCTGGTAGTAGAGCTGGTTCAGCCTGTCCAGGGGGCGGACTACCGCCAGAATGTTCCGGATTTTGCCGGAATCGTCGAAAATCGGGGTGGAAATGATCATCTGGCGGATGGTGTCCCGGCCATAGTTTTGGGTGTCCAGCACGTCCTGAAACATGACCACCTGGCGCTTCTCCCGGTAGACGATATCCGAGACACAGATGTCGATCTGCCCGGTGTTCAGGAAGTCGTGGACATTATAATGGAGCAGCACATCCTTGGGCATGTTCAGGGCCTGAACATAGGCGCTGTTCACGAAAATATAGTTGCCCCTGTCGTCTAACACATAGACGCCGTCTGGCAGGTTATCCAGGATGACCTCCAGCAAGTGAAGCTGATCCATACGGTTCGTTACACCCCCTATATCCCGCAGTAAAGAGGTACAATACCAGTATAACAGATGGGGCGCCGATTGTCACGAAGGAAGCTGCTTTTTCCAGCTTGGCACGCAGTTTGCTGTTACACAGAAATGCAAAAATGATAAGGAGGTTTTCCCGAATGAAAGTTGCAATTCTGGGTTGCGGAGCCATGGGCACCGTGTTGGGCGCCTACATGACCAAGAACGGATGTGACGTGGAGATGATCGACAGCTACCAGGCCCACGTGGACGCCCTCAATGAGAAGGGCGCCCACATTGTGGGCACCGTGGACTTCACTGTCCCCGTCAAGGCCGTCACCCCCGAGCAGATGGAGGGCATCTACGACATTGTTTTCCTCTTCACCAAGCAGACCGCCAATGACGTGGTGCTCCCCAACCTGCTGCCCCACCTGGGGCCGGACAGTACGGTATGCACCCTCCAGAACGGCGTGCCCGAGCCCTATGTGGCCAGCTATGTGGGGGAGTCCCGGACTGTGGGCGGCACCGTCCTGTGGGGAGCCACCTTTATGGAGCCCGGCGTCTCCGAGCTGACCCAGGACCTATCCCGCAACGACCACCTCTTTGAGATCGGAGAGATCGATGGTTCCATTGGCCCCCGCATTAAGAAGGTGGCCGAAGTGCTGGGCTACATGGGCCCCACCGCCGTGTCTGACAGCCTGATGGCCTCCCGCTGGGGCAAGCTGATCAACAATGCCTGCATGAGCGGCATGTCCGCCGCCTGCGGCACCACCTTTGGCGGCGTACTGGACAACGACGTGGCCAGGGCCTGCCTGAGCTATCTGGGCCGGGAGGTCAAGCAGTGCTGTGAGGCGGCGGGCTACAAGCTGCCGATCCTGCTGCATGAGCAGTCCCCGGAGACGCTGGGTATTGTCGACCAGGCCATGTTCAACGCTGACCAGGAGATGTTCCTCACCATGTACTCCGACATGCGCACCGCCAAGGCCAGCATGCTTCAGGACCTGGAGAAGGGCAAGCCCACTGAGGTGCGGATGATCAACGGCTACGTCTGCCAGACCGGCGACAAGTACGGCATCGAAACCCCTTTTAACGACAAGGTGGTGGAGATTGTCACCAAGATTGAAAAGGGCGAGCTGCCCCTGTCCATGGACAACGTGAACCTCTTCGACCGCAAGCTCTTCGACTACGAGCTCTACCACGTGTGAGCCCAGCGGGCTTCTCCGCGTTATCTTGACTTGACCAGAAAGAGAGGGTAATCTTATGTCAATGGTCGGAATCATTGGCCTGCTGCTGGCCATCGCCATCCTGATCTTCGGCGCCTACAAGGGACTGGGCGCCCTGCCCCTGACCATGATCGCCGCCCTGGTGGCCATCGTATTCAACGGCATCCCCCTGTGGGAGGGGTTTGCCACCCACTACATGGCGGGTTACACCAGCGCCTACATGAGCTACTTCCTCATGTTTGCCTGCTCCGCTCTATACGCCAAGCTGATGGACGAGTCTGGCTGCGCCACAGCCATTGGCTACAAGTTCATCGACTGGTTCGGCCGCAAGAACATCATGCTGGTCACCATCCTCATCGTCTCCGTGCTGACCTACGGCGGCGTGAGCCTCTTCGTGGTGGTGTACGCCGTGGCCCCAATCATGTTCCTGCTGTTCAAGGAGGCCAACCTGCCCCGCCACCTAACCATGGCCTGCCTGATCGTGGGCTCCGCCACCTACACTATGACCACACTGCCCGGTACCCCCCAGCTGACCAACGTAGTACCCACTGAGTACCTGGGCACCACTATGACCGCCGCCCCGGTGCTCAGCATTATCTGCACCGTGGCCATCTTCGCCCTGTGCCTGCTCTACTGCACCTGGGCTAAGAACAGGGCTGTGGCCCGGGGGGAGGTGTGGTCCTACCCCGACAACGTGGATCCAGCCCTGTTTGAGATCAAGGACCGCAGCCTCCTGCCTCCCGCTTGGAAGGCATTCCTGCCCATTGTGGTGCTGCTGCTGGTGATCATCGTGGGCGGCCGCTTCGTGTCCAACTCCACCATGCTGGCCACTTGCGCCATGCTGCTGGGCGCAGTCCTCACCTATGTGCTCAATTTCCCCAAGTTCAAGGGCAAGGACTGGAAGGCCCTGCTGGGCGACGGCCTGGGCGGCGGTATCTCTGGTATCGGCGGCCTGGCGGCCGTGCTGGCCTTCGGCACCGTGGTGCAGAACTCCGGTGCCTTCCAGGATATCGTGGACTGGGTGCTCAACCTGGACATGAACCCCTACGTCCGGGGCGTGTTCGCCACCAGCGTGTTCTCCGGCATCACCGGCTCCTCCTCCGGCGGCCTGCGGCTGATGTACCAGTCCCTGGCGGACACCTTTATCAGCTCCGGCTGCAATCTGGAAATCCTCCACCGGCTGACCTCCATCGCCGCCGGCGGCCTGGACACCCTGCCCCACTCCCCCGGCCTGTTCCTGATGTTCAGCGTCCTGGGGCTCAACCACAAGAACGCCTACCGCCACGTGTTTGCGTGCAGCGTGGCCATTCCCGTACTTGTGGTGGTGGTGGCCACCGCCATCTGCGTGTTTGCCGGCATCTGATTTCGGGCAGACACAGCAACCGGCCTATTTTGACAGAGGGCAGCCGTCATGGCAAATCTGAAAATGGGCGGGAAAACGTCCTGGTGGACACCGGCATGCGGGTGGAATACTTCGCACAGATGGCCATCGGCGATGTGAAGCCAAAGGGCAGCACGGAGATCCTGCTCGCCTCCCTGGCGGAGGAGGGCCTGAAGCCGGAGGATATCGACACCGTCATCTACACCCATCTGCACAACGACCACGCCGGCAACGCCGACCTGTTCCCCGACGCGGTGACCTATGTCCAAAAGGCAGAGTACGATAATATGCTGAGTCCCTATCCTTTCCAGAAAGCCCGGATGGACTATTTTCCTGACACCCCGGAGCGCCTTTCCAAGGTCAAGCGGCTGCTTCTAGTGGACGGCGATCTGAAGCTGGCCAACAGCCTGGAGTTCTACCTGACTTCGGGACACTCCAGAGGCGGACAGACCATTGTGGTGCCCACGGAGAAGGGTCGCTATGTCATCACAGGTGACAACCCGGCCACAAAATACTGGCTCTTCGCGGACATGGATAAGATGCCCCTGATGGACGGCACCGTCATTGACATCACCCCCGACCACACGGTTCCCCACCTGACAAGGCGCTTTACCACCGACCGTTTTGCCGTCTATGACAGCGCGAGGAAGCAGCTGGCCCTGGCGGAGAAGCCGGAGCCCGAGTATTTCCTGCTCTCTCACGATACAGAGACGGCCTATCGCCGACACTTCGGTTGAGCAAGGGCGGGTAGTATCATGATGGAGAATAAGGCGCCGCAGGCGTTGGATGTGACAGTCAAAAACTACGAGGGTGTGGCGGATCTCTCTTCTGTGGGGACCTTTGTGTTCTGCATCCTTTGCTTTGCCTTTTGGGCGGTGGATCTGGGCTTTCTGGGGGATGGAGCCACCACGGCGATTGGTTTCCTGGGCCTGGCGGTCTTTGTGCCGTACCTGGTGGCCGGGGTGGCTCTGAGCAGGAGGAGACTGTGCCTGGGCGGGAATACCTACATACTCTTCGGCGCGGTGTTTGGGTCATGCGGCGGTTTGTTCAACACGTTTGATGCCGTGTTCGCAAGGGCCGGGATTCCCTTTGACTACTCTGTGGTGGGCATCGCCTTCACCCTGGCAGGCCTCTATCTGGCGTGCATGCTCCCGGCGGTCAACCTGCCGCTTGGCAAGCTGCCCACCTTATATTGTTTTGGCCGGGCAGAGCCCTTTTATTGATTATACCGGCGCAATTCCTGAGTAGTTGGATTGGAACGGTGGCTGGACACATGATTGGACGGAGCCAGAAGTTTCCCTTTTCTTTTGCGTCGGCCTATGCTATATTATCAGCAGAAGGGCAGGTGGGAGTGATGGCGGAAGATGTATTGGCGCTCAACGGACTCTCCATTGAGTTGCTTACACAGCTCTCCTATCGGTCTCAACTTGGCCTGTTACTGAAACGGACATTGCGGCATTTTGAGCGAGAGGCACTGATCGCGGAGTTGGTATCCATGACCGAATGGCTGGATGAACAAACCGGACTCTCCGAAATCGCACTGGATTACCGAATCAAGAGTTATGCCTCCATCGTGGGAAAGTACGAGCGGTATTTCAACTCTTCCCGCCATGTGAGCCAGGTGTTTAATGACGTTCTGGGATTTCGGGCTTTCTGTGATAGCTATAACAGTGCACTGGCCCTAACTAGTACATCATTCAGTGTGGCAGATTTTTCCAGGGGGCAAGGCGGTGGATGACGGTTACCGGGGTGTTCATCTGTATTTTCAACTGGACAGTAATCACTATCCCATTGAAATCCAATTCAACACTCTATACGATCGGCAGCTTAACAACTGGCTGCACGACTATCTCTACAAAAAGACATACTCCAATGAGGTCGGACAGCAGTTGAGAGCCCGCTATGAAAACGGGAAAATCAGAAATCAGTCTGAATTTGAGGAGGCGCTGAACGATGTGCTATCTGGTGGCTAAGGATACAGAAAAGCGGGGCTGTTACGCCCTGAAAACCACCCATGGAGAGCGGCTTGTGAATTTGAAACGGGCTCTGGATCAAGAGGTGGGAGTCAAAGGTATCCAACTGGTGACCATTAGCCGTCCAACGGCCTACGGCGAGTATGCTCCCTATACATTTGCAAAGGACGAGCAGGAGTTCAAGACGTTGGTTCGGGCCATGCGCGCCTGACCCACACGTAGAAAAAAGCGGACGGAATCAACGGAACAGAAAGTACCAAAGACCGCATCCTTCTGGAACAAAAAGAACCCAAAAGCCCTCAACCTCAACGGGTTGAGGGCCACCAATTAGTTGGTAAGGATGAGGTCGGCAGTTCGAATCTGCCCAGCAGCTCTACAAAGACCGCTCTTTTCGCTTGAAAAGGGCGGCCTTGCTTTTGACGATCCCACAGTCGATCTTGGCTGCGGCAGTCCTCTGCATCTCGTCCGTGACATGAGCGTAGATGTTCAGCGTAGTGCTGCTGGACACATGGCCGATGATGGTCGAAAGGGTCTTTACATCCATGCCGTGTTCCAGGGACACTGTGGCGAAGGTGTGGCGTAAATCATGGAAGCGGAGTCTTTTGCAGTCGGCCCGTTTCAGCACAGTAGACAGCCGCTTTCGTACTGCCGCGGGGTCCATGGGGGAGTCCTCTTTGACTGGCGATGGAAACGTCCACTGGGAGGTACAGGAGTTTCGATAGGCTTTGAGTACATTCAGAACCGGGGCTGGAAGGAGTACAGTTCTCCGGCCTGCCTTGGTTTTGGGCGGAGATACCACCAGTTCCCCTCGCACTCGGTGGACCTGCCGCTTCACCTGGAGCGCCCCGGTTTTGAGATTCAGGTCCTCCCACTGGAGAGCGCAAATTTCACCACGGCGCAGTCCGGTGGCCAGTTCCAGCAGGAGTAGCTCATAGCAGCCATCCTCCTTGGCCTGGATCAGCAACCGCTGGATCTCTTCCGGAGTCAGTACTTTCATATCTCTGGGTTTGGCAGAGGGGAGTTGACATCCCTCCGAAGGATTTCGGAAGATCAGGTTTTCCTCCACGGCCTTGTCCAGCGCGGCGTGGAGGGTGGTGTGGATGCCCCGGACCGTCTGATCTGACAGACCTTCACCGTAGAGTTCGGTGCGTATCAGCCGACCGCCCTTTTTAAGGGATACATAGAATTCCTGGATGTCTGCGGTGGTCAGCTTGTCCAGATGGATTTGTCCCAGAGCAGGGATGATATGCTGGTAGATCCGCCGCTCATAGGACATCTGGGTGTTGGGGCGGAGGTTTGGTTTCTTATACCCTTGATACCAGAGGTCCAGCCAGTCCGCCAGCAAGATTCCGGGCTTGGGCTGATTCGGCGCAGGCTCTTTCAGTGTATCACGGAGCTGCGCCAGCTTTGCCGCGCACTCCGACCTGGTTTTGGCGAGGACATTTTTGGTGACTGGCAGGCCCTTGTCATCGTAGCCTACCACATAGCGGCCCTCCCAGCGGCCGTCCTTTCTCAGGTGGAGGCTACCGTTGCCGCGGTTTCTGCGTTTTGCCATGGGGACATCTCCTCTCCCAGGTAGTCAGTCAGGAGGCCGCCGACGATCTCAGCGGCTTTCCGGTGCATATCCGTGGTAGTGTGCGTGTAAGTGTCGACGGTGAAGCTGGCTTTGGTGTGGCCCAGGATGCCGGACAGGGTCTTAGCGTCCACGCCATTTGCCAGAGCGTGGGTGGCAAAAGTGTGTCTGAGATCATGGAAGCGGAGGTCAGGCAAATCGTGTTCCGCAAGGATCTTTTTCAGTTGATGATAAGCGGTAGTGGGATTCATAGGTGCTTCGGGCCGCAAAGGATTGTGGAAGACCCAGACGGAGTAGGAATATTTTTTGCGGCTTCGTAATCGCTCTGCGGTACTGTCAGGCAGGACGATTTTTCTGGTTCCAGCGTAGGTCTTGGTACCACCCGTCACCAGCCGCCCGCCCTTTTCCTTGTGGAGGGTACGGCTGATATTCAGTGTCCCTTTTCTGGGATCGAAGTCAGACCACATCAATCCGCAGATCTCACCCAGCCGCAGGCCGGTGGTCAGCTCGGTATAGAAGAAGTCCTTCCAGATGGGGTCCTGTTCCGCCGCCGCCAGAAAGGTATCCAACTGCTCCTCGTTCAGGATGGTCATAGACTTATGAGCTACTTTGGGCGGTTCCACATGGTCAGCGGGATTGTGGGGAAGAAGTCGTTGGTCTACCGCGGACTTCAGCGCGTGGTGCAGGGTGGTGTGGATGCCGTGAACCGTGGTGGTGGACAACCTGCGGCCCTGGCCGGGGCGGGGATGGACTCGGCCCTGTTTTTTGAGATGGTCATACAATTTTCTTAAATCAGAAGCGGTGATCTGTGTGAGCTTCTTCTGTCCCAGGTACGGTTTGACGTGGTGTTCCATATCCCTGCGGTAGTGTTCCAGCGTGTTGGGCCGGAGGACTGATGCCATCTGCTCCAGCCACCGATTCAGCCACTCCGAAAGGGTCATTCTGCACTCCTCGGTCAGATCCACACCCTGATAGGCGGTGATGTTCTGCCGCAGCTTTGCGGTCAGTTCTTTTTGGGTGTCGGCGTAGATGTATCGGAAGATGGGTTCGCCGTTCTCTTTGTGGCCAATGACGATGCGGCCTTCCCAGCGGCCGTCCTCCCGCTTTCGTACCATGCCGTCGCCGGACGGTCTTCGCTTTGCCATGTTCTTTCTCACCTCCAGGTGTTTTATCTTTGATTTGCGTCGCAGGACTTGCGTGGCCTACCGGATGGGCGGGAACCTGTGTGGCTCCGCCACCCATTGGAACAGCACCGCTCCGCAGCGGCGGCAGATCAGGCAGCGCATCCGGTTGCCCAGGATGCCGTGCTTCTTGAAGGTGACGATTCCCTCGCCGTGCTGCCAGCCCAGCCCCAGGTCATCACTGCCGCAGTAGCGGCACTGGCGGATGGGCAGTTGGTTTGTGGTCATGTGTATCCCTCCTTTTCAGCAACACACCATACCACAGAAACAGAAAATAGCCAGGGACAGGGCGCACAATTATCAAATTGTTATCATTCAGACAAGTGATTTTGTTGTCAGATCCCACTGGGTTTCCGATCCCGAAGGCTTTTGTTGTTTACAGTGCCGCAATTTTTGAGGGGGATTACATCCCGCCCATAGTCATGCTGCTTTGGCTCTGCTCCTCATGGTCATCTGCTTTGTGGCCGAGAGCGATCTTCTTCGCCTGAATTGTTCTTCGGAGTTTGCCGTCCACCCGCAGCCCTGTTCCGGACTGAGGTAGGGATCGTTCCTGAAAGATCCTGCTCACGTGGTGGAGCAGGCGGGTGGCCGCCAGCATCACAGAGGGCGGACGGAGAGTGACCTGATGGTCCAGGAAGAACTGGGCGTACGGATTACCCTGAGCAGCGGAGTGGCTGAACCACACCATTGCCTGGATCTGCTCTTGTGGAACACTCTGTCCAGTCAGATACAACTTGCCCAGCATATACTGGGCATACTGATTTCCGGCCTCAGCCGACTGGGTGAACCACTCCTCAGCTTTGGCGGTGTCTTTGATCATCACCTCGCCGGTCAGATACTCCTTGCCCAGCCGGTAGGCGGCGAAGTGATTTCCGTTTTCCGCCGCTTTCTGCATCCAGCGGATGCCATCTTCCGGGTCATGAACCTCTGCGTCATCAGAGAGGAGCAGCTTGCCCAGCGAATACTGCGCCGCCGTCAGGTTCTGCTCCGCCGCCAAGACGAGCCAGCGCTTTGCCTTCTGGATATCCGGGATCAGCAGAGGACCGTCCCGGTAGAGCTGGCCCATCAGGTACTGGGCATGGGCGTCTCCTCGTTCCGCCAGCCGCTCCAATTCCTCCGCCGCCTCGTCCCGGTCGGCCAGAGAAAGAGACGCATCCCGGACGATCTGCCGCAGTTCCCGGCAGGCATAGGACTCCCCCTGCACCTGTTCCGGTTCGTCATGGCCAGTCAGGTCAGCGTCCTCAAAGGTGATCTCCCCCAGGCGGATGCGCTCCGCTTCCCGGATGACGGCATTCTTGATTTGCCGGAACTCCTTCTCCTGGGACAGCTTTTTTCGTTCTCTGGGCTTATCGTGGTAGTAGTTCTCTACCTCACTTTGGAGAGCGCACCATTGTTCGTAGCACTCACGGACCTCTGGCAGTTCCTCCAGCTTATCCACGATCTCGTCCACGGTTTTCTTCACCCGCTTGGGGAGATAGCCATAGGACTTCTTGCCCTTGACGGTCTCCAGCTGTCCGGCCAGCCGCTCCATCTTCTGCTCGATCTCAGGGTGAGAACAGATACTTCCCTCCATCTCCTGTGTGAGTTTTCGGATCGCGCGCCGTGCCTCCCGCACCAGTTCATCCCTCGACTGTGACTTCTGTTCATAGGTGTGGAGCATCTCCTGTTTGAAGATTTGATTGGTCAGCTTGGATTTGATCTTGCGGATACCCTCCCGCGTCAGGTACGCTTCTTCCGGCTGTGTCGACCACGCCATCATGTGGACATGGGGATGCTCCTCCTCATCGTGGAAGGCGGCGTACCAACGGAAGTGATTGGGCGGGATGTTCATCGCGGCTGCGATGTCATTGCGGTTGGCCCGGAGCAGGTTCCGCCACGCCTTGGCATTGTCGTAGCCAAGACGGGCGGCGTCCCCTCGTTTTAGAGAGATGATGTGGGTCCACACATTGCCGGTGTAGTGATCCAATTCGCCCATGGTTTGCTCCAGATCCACACCGTCCTCGTCCCCAAAGAGGCCGTGGTCACCCAGCCGCTCCGCCCTGGGCGGGGTGGCGATGTACTTCATGTAGCTGTCCGACTGCTGTACCGCTGACCAGTTTTCCTCCAGTGCCCTGGTGATGAACGCGGAGGCGTTTGCCTTAGTAGGCTTGGCCTCATAGTCAGGATACTCGCCCAGTTCTTTGACCGCTGGAAAATCTTTTGTCAGTTTTCTGACCAGTCGCTCCTGCTTCCTGGTTGGCGGACGGTCATCCGGGAGAATTTCTACTCGTTCCCTGGTGCCAATGTACCGCAGGTAGCCACTAACGGAATGGTTCCCATCGCACTTCAAGTAGGGACTTTTCAGGATCAGTCTTGCCACTCATCGCCCTCCTCCCAGGCTCCCCGCACCCTCTGTTCCAGCGAGATACGGCCCTTGGTCTTTCTCACATTTTGTACGCTCTCCGCCCTTCGACGACGGAGATCCTCGTCGCTGAACTGATAGGCGTCCGCCAGGATGCCGGCTACCATATCCTGCTCCACTGCCTGCTTATACAGCAGAGAGGCCATCCGGTTCTCCATCTGTCCCAGCCGGCCGTCCACATAGGACTTGATAGAGGTCGGGAGGAACAGCCCCGCATCATTGGCACTGAGATAGTCCAGGTAGAAATCGATGGCTCGCTCAATAAATCCGGTGAGACTCCGGCTGCCGTCCTCCTGATACCGCCGTTCCAGGAGGGCTTTCTTCTCCGGAGAGAGGTAGAGAGCGAATTTTTCTTTTTTGCTCAAAATAGGCTCCTTTCCGGGGCATGACCCCTGTTTTTTTGTTTTGGCAGTAGGTGTTTGAGGACAACGACCGCAGAAGTGATAGCACAGGCCGGATTTTGCCCCCACTTTTGATACACCAAAAACCCCCGTAACTGCCCGCACTGCGGGCAGTTGTGACCGGCCGGAGGCGCCCACGGCGACCCCGGTCTTTATCCTGCTTCTTATTTCGTCCCCGTAAAGAGGGGCCAGGGGCCGAAGCCGCCTTTCGCACAAGCGGGGACAACGGCCCAAATCCGCCCTAAACGCCCCCAGTAGGGCAGGGCCGCTGCCTGCCCCGAAAGAGGGCACACAGGCGGTCACGCTGGGGCCTCCCGCTCCCGCAGGAGGTTGGCTACCCGCTGACGCTCCGTTGCCAGTTCCAGCTCTGCTAACTGTCGAGCATAGTGCTCGTCGATCATTTCCTGGACTGGCCGGAGGGTGAACAGCAGATTGCCGTTGCGCTTGCCGCTGGACTTGGTGATGACCTCGGTGGGCTCCGTGTAGACCATGCCCCGATCCTCCAGCCGGCGAATGTACTTGCGGACCGTGTTCTCACTCATGCCCACCGCCTCGCCAATGGTTTTGATGCTGGGCCAGCACTGGTGGGTCCTGCGATTCTCACACCGTTTCAGAAAACTATACACCGCCAGTTCTCCGGCACTCAGACCCAAGAGAAACACTTCGTTGGGCAGAGAGAAAAAATTTCCGCACCCACTATACTTGCCGTACTTCATACACCAGCTCCCGTGTGCTCGTTCACCCACTGGATGAACTGTTCCTTTGGAACTACCATCCTGCTACCGATTTTCAGCACTGGGAAGCCCGGCTCGTGCATCAGTTCATAGCCTGACGATGGAGACACGCCAAGCACTTTCGCCACCGTTGCCGTGTTCAGAAACAGTGGCAGGTCCTCGTAGCTTTTGTAGACGGATTCTTTCATTGAAACCTCCTGATTGATTTTTGGCTTTCTATCTGATACGATGGTAGCATAGAGAAATACCTGCTTCAATAGATTTGGGTCAGGTCAGGTAAATCCCAAAAATCAATCGGATACAGGAGGGACTGTTTTGACAGAGCAGACGGAGCGCACGGAGATACCCTATACCTACGACCAGTTTACGGTATTCTTCCATGACGACCGTGTTTTCATTGGGGGGAAAGACTTTCCCCTGGGACAGTGTTGTGTGGATATCATGGAACTGGAAGGATCTGTCCTGGACGAGATCGAGCAGCGTGTTCGGGCGTTTGCGCCGGCCGCTCAGGCGCTGCTCTCAGAGAAAACGGACAGCGCCGCAGCCTCCGCACAGGAGAAGCTGAACGCTGTCTGGAAAGTTATATTCAAATTGCCGGTGTACCGGGACTTGAAGATGGACGAGGAGTCCAACTACCACACCTTTGAGCGGCTTATGGCAGACAAGGAAAAGTGGGCGCAGGTACAGGACCCAGCCTCCGAAGGATATGGCATGTATCAGGGGATGATCGCTGGCTTGGTTTGCTTTGCCGATGACCTGCGCGGCTTTCGCCAGCAGATTGCCGTCATGACTGAGCGATATTTCGAACCATTGAAGCGGAGAAACAGCGGAGCCTACGCCGGGGCCTATTCACACTTCTATGGGGATATGCTCAGTGTGGCCGCTCATCTTTTCCATGAAGACTTTTCACAGAGCTTTCCCGTGGAGGTGAGCTTTGTCCCTATGTTGTCACAGGGCGATGAGGAAAAAATCTTCATTGCCGAGAAAGCTGCGTTCAACTGCCTGACAGATTTTCTCCGGACAGAGTTTTACCGGGGACTGGCCGCGGGCAACGCGCCCCGCCGCTGTCACAACTGCGGGCGGTATTTCCTATTGACGGCAGGCTACAACACCTGTTACTGCAACAACATTGCCCCTGGTGAGACAGAGCGCACCTGCCGGAAAGTGGGGGCGCACCGCAAAGAGGCCCAGGGCAGGGCCAACCGCTCCCCAGCCCAAGTGGAGTATGCCCGCGCCTATAACCGTCTGAAACAGAGAAAGAACCGGGGGAAGATCAGCGTGGATGAATGGAATACTGCCGTCACCCAGGCCATAGAGATTCTGGAGCAGGCGGAGCGTGGAGAACTGACTGATATTGAGGCGAGCAGAAGGTTCGCGGAACTTTGAATTTCCATATGTAAAGGCAGGTTGGAAAAGATAAGCCTTTCCAACCTGCCTTTTATTGTTTTATGCGGCGCATTTTTTGAACAGCGTTTCCAGCGGGAAGCAGAGTTACTCGCTTACCGCCTCCGCCCACTGGTATGGCTGGTCGAGGGGCCAGAACAGGCCCAGGCTGGGGATCTCCAAAGGCTGCTCCCCCTCCATGTAGTACCAGATATCCAGCGCGTCTGGGTCGCCGCCCTCCAGGGTGAAGCCCTCCTGCAAAGTCTTTTGGATGCTGTCCAGAATGGTCTCCGCAAGCTGGCCCACATCGTACATGTGGAACTCCTCCACCTGCGGGTCGGGCGGGCCGGTGAACAGGGCCGATTCATCGGACAGGCACACGCTCATGCCGCCCTTGCCGGAGATGGCCGGCTCGGCCAGAGTCAAGTCCCAGCCGGTCAGGTCAGAGATGCCCTGGATCAGCTTCTCCGCCGTCAGCTCCCCGTCATAGACGATGGGATAGTCAGTAAAGCCGTCTGCCTTGGTCCCGATATACACTATGGCCACCTGTCCGACCTCCGGGGCCGTTGGTTCGTCCGGCCCATCTGCCGGGGGCGTCGGTTCGGCCGGCTCCTCTACCGAGGGGCTGTTCTCGGCGCCGGATGGGGTGGGTTCGCCGCCCTGGGGCGCGGCTGGGAACAGCCCGCCAGCGCCGCGCAGAGCAGCAGTGCCAAAAGGATCGTCAATCGTTTCAAATGTGTTCCTCCAGATTTTTAATGAAGTTTCTGATCATCTGGGCCACGTGGGCACGGGTAGCTTTGCCCTTGGGGATCAGGTGGCCGCTGCCATCGCCATTGAGAATATTGTTCTCGTTGGCCCACAGCATAGCGTCCATGGCCCAGCTGCTGATCTGGTCCGCATCGGTGAACCCAGACAAGGTGTGGCCGCTGGCCGGGCTGCCCGCATACCGCCACAGGATGGCGGCAAGCTGCTCACGGGTGATGGGGTCGTTGGGTCCGAACATTCCGTTGCCATAGCCGCCCACGATGCCGTTGGAGTTGGCCCAGATCACCGCGTCGGCGTACCAGGCATCATTGGCCACATCGGTGAAGGGACTGTTGGCAGTCACGGCGGGCTTGCCCTCACGGTTGTAGAGGATCTGGCAGAGCTGGGCGCGGGAGAGGGAATCGTTGGGACCGAACAGGCCGTTGCCGTACCCGCTCATCATGCTGTTCTGGAGCACATAGTCCACGGCCTCGTGGTACCAGGCGGTGGTGCTCAGGTCGGTAAAGGCGCGGCACGGGCAGTTTTCTCCGCCGTCGCAGACGGTGCCCACGGGCACGAAGGTCACATCCACCGTCACCTTACTGCTGGGCATGGTGAAGGTATAGACGCCGTTGCCCTTGGCGGTCACGGTCACAGTCGTGCCGTTGGACCGGGTGACGGTGACCTTGCCCACCTGATAGCCCTCGTCGGGCGTGGCGGTGATGGTCACGGTCTGGCCGTTTCTGGCCTGCTTCGGGCTGACGGACACGGTGCCGTGGTCCGTCGTCTTGGGCGTCTCCACAGGATAGCTGGAGGTCCCGCCGCCGCTGGAAGGCCAGTTGTTCTGGACGGTCAGCGTATAGGTCAGTTCTTCGCCGCCGGAAGTGACCTTGACCGTCAGCACGTTTTCGCCGCGGCTCAGGTCCAGTGTCATACCCGCCAATTCCAAAGTCTTGCCGTTGACTGTGATCACAGCGCCGGGAGCGGTAGCCATGGCCGTGATCGTGGTAGAGGACACCTGGGAAACCTCCACAGAGGCCGCATAGCTGCCGTCTTCCTGTTCTACGAAGTCCGGCAAGGTGGCCAGGCCGCTGAAGAGCAGCCTCTGGAGCGTCGCGTCATCCTCTGCCGCCAGGGTCTGATCGCCATAGGCGACCTCGGCCCGGACGCCGGACTTATCAAAGGAGAAGGCCATCATTTTGCGCTCTTCCGGTGTCAGGGTGATCAGGCCATTCTCTGTGGTATAGCTCTGCTGGACATCCACCACATTGTCATTCGCATCGTACAGCCAGACCACCACATTGCCGGTCTCACTGCTCACAATAGAGTTGTTGCTCAGGGTCACCGTGACATCCGTGCCGCCGCCCTCGTTCTTGGACAACTGCTGGCTGATGGTCACGTGCTCGCCGTCGGCCTGCTTGAGCAAGCTCTCCAGTTGGATGGAGACGATGTTGTTGGTGTCGATGCACTCCAGCATCTCGCCGCTCTCATCTCCGTCAGAGACCTCCACCCACGCCTTGGCGTAGAGGGTGATGCCGCCGTCCCGGACCTCGCCGTTTCCATCCGCATAGGGTGTCTCGCCGTCCTCCACCTGCTCAATGTACTTAGCCAGGTCAAAGCGGTACTGCAAGGTGTAGTAGCCCTCGTCGATCTTGGCGAGGTCATTGCCGCTGATAGTCTTCAACGCCTCCTCATCGTTGGCATAGGTGACGATCTCCTGGAAATACTGCGCGGGGATGGGCTGGGTGCACTCGGGATCGCTGTAAATGTTGAATTTTACGCTGCGCCCAGAGTTGGCCAGCTCCGCGTCGCTGTCATTATACAGGGTGAACTGGAGGACACGCTGGCCATCCTGGGCTTCCAGAAGGACCTCGCTTTCGGCGATGCCCAGGTCGGGGATGTTGAGGGTCAAGGTGCCCTCTGCCTTGTCGCTGCCGTCGCTCTGGAAGGTGCCGGTGATGGTGTACTCCGGATTTGGGATAGTCTCGTCTGCCGGGATGGTGTAATACACCGTCAGCGCCCGGGTCTCGCCGGGGGCGATGGCCACGAAGCTGCTGCCATCCGCGCCGGCTTCAAATGTCTTCTCACTGCTGCCGATGGACACCTTCACCTTGCTCATGGGCTGGGTGCCCAGGTTGGTAACGCTGATCTGGACAGGGATTTCCATGCCCTTCCGGATGTTCTGGTAGTCGGGGATCACAGAGTCCACCCGCAGGGTATCGGTGTAGCCGCCGGAGCCCAGATAGATGCTGGTCTTTTCCTTGGGCAGATATACGGTGTAGTTCTCTGTATCTGCAATTAGAACTGGCTCCGCATCCGTATAATTGTAGTAAGTGCCCTGGAGGACGGAGATCAGCTCGCCGTCCGTGCCCACATAGGCGTCGAAGTTGTCAATGATCGTCGACTCTCCCATCTGGGCGATGCGCTGGGCTGCGGTAACGGAGATATTTCCGTTGTCCGTGCGGAAGCGCAGGCCGCTGAGATAGTCGTAGTTGGCCGGTGTCGTCGTTCCATCCTTACCGGCCAGACCCTCCTCGCTCACGGCGCTCTCCTTCCAGAGGATGGAGAGGTCATCCAGGGCATCGGCATTGCGGGAGAAGCGGAAGTCCGCGTTGACCCGGACGCCGGTGTTGGCGATCAGGCTGGAGAGGGAGTCCACAAAGCCGGTGATCCGGTTGCCATCGGCGTCCACGGCGGCCAGCTTGATGTCGTTTTCCTGCTCTGCGCCGGTGCCGCTGGTGCTGCTCCAGCCGATGACAAAGTACTCTGTCTCCTGGTCGTCGACCAGCTTCACAGCGGTGACCTGGGGATTTTCGTCCATGGCGTCGTCATCGGTCATCTGGACATAGCGCTTGACCTGATACTCCGCCGATGTTCCGTCGGCCAGCAGCGCCTCCTCCGAAGCGGTCTCGTCGATGATGGCGTAAGCCACCTCCTGCTTATACGCGCCGGAACGGGTGTTGTGCTCGCCGGTCTGGAGGGTGAACACCACGGCGGCCTCGCCGGAGTCCAGCATGGCGGCCTCAAGGCCCTTGACCGCGCCGGAGGTGCCGTTGTAGATGGGCTGGGGCTTGGTCCAGGTTTCACCCTGGTCCTCGGACACGGCGTACATGATATAGTCCTTGCTGTCAAAGGTGGTGATCGCGTCGGCCTGAGAGGACGCCACCTGCCGCCAGGCCACCAGGATGCGCTCTCCGTTGGTGGCCACCACGGGGGCCAGGTCGGCCAGACCGTCGGAGGTCACGCTGTCGTCCTCGCCCTTGATGCCGGTGAGATAGCTTACGTTCCAGTTGTCGTCGCTGCGGACGGCCACCACGATCTCAGAACTGTTCATCATGCCAGCCTGCACATCGGCAGTGATGGAGCTGCCCGCCTCGGTGGTGGCGGGGCGCTCGGTGACCCGGCTCCACACAGCCACGGCGTTTTCGCCGGAGCCGGCGGCCCGCAGGCCGCTGTCGCCATAGCCCTCGTCGCTCAGGGCCTCTTCTTTCTTGGCATTATAGCCCTCACCGCTGTTCCGAGCCGCCGCCTTGACACGTACCTTGGTGGCGTCGCCGCTGTCGTCCATGTCGTGCAGATAGAACAGCCATGCGCCGTCATCGGAGAGGACAGGGGCCGCCTGGGGATAGGAGTTGCCGATGACCTCGGTGCTGATGGCGCTGTCCTCCCCGCCTCCGGTGAAGAAAGTCCCAATGGCGCGGAACAGGTTAAATCCGCCCTCCGGGCCGGAACGGTCATAGGTGCGCTCGTACTGGCTGAGGTAATCCCGGTCGATCAGCTTGGGCTCCAGCTCCGCGGCGTAGACGCCCATGTCGCCCACCGTCATCAGACGGCTGACCCGGGCGGCGTCCGGGGTGATGATGGCCGCGCCTGAGTTGCCCTTGCCGACTTCCTGCCAGTATTCCTCGATGTCCTCCCAGTTACTGCTCTCCCAGTTATAGCTGGCGATGGGCTGGGACCAGAGGATCTTCTCATAGGAGACGAAGAGCACCTCCACCTGGAACTTTACTCCGATTTCACCCTCCAAGCCGACATTATAGCCGAACTGTGCGCTCTGGCCGATGGCATTGAGCCACCTGAGCTGCGCGTCCAGACCGATCCGTCCGAACAATCCCAGCTTGAGGGCGATGACGGCGTAGTCGAAGCCGATGCCGCCAAAGGCCTGGAAGTACGCGTAGATGCTCAGTTGGGTCAGGTAGTCGTTGTCCATGACCTGGCGGTTGACCGCGGCGTCAAAATGCACCACAGCCGACGCGCCCAGCTCCAACTGCACCAGCACGGGGACGGGGCCCACCTGGTAGTTCCAGGTCCACTCCATGCCGTAGCCGCCGCCGGCCTCAAAGTTGCCGCTGACGACCACCATCTTCCACTCCTGGTCGGTGAAGTCGTAATAGACCTCCGTCTCAAAGCCGCCGTTCAGGGCGTAGAAGATCTTGCCGTCGCTGGATTTCTTCTTTCCGCTGCCCTGCGCGATGTTGCTGCCCAGCTCCTTGGCCGCCGAACCGATCTGATCGCCCATGGTCTTGCCGTACTCGGCGCCCTGGCTGTACAGGCCCTTGATCTGCTCAAGGCCGGGGAAATAATCCACGTCGTACCCGCGGCCGGTATCCGCCGCGACGCCGCTGACGTTGTCGTCCTCGATGTTGTTCAGGCCGATATACACCAGCCCCCGGAACACGGTGGGGTCCCCGGTGGGGGCAAGCTGCAGCTTCAGGATGGGCGTGTCGATGCCGCTCTTGGTGGCCAGGGTGATGCCCACAGCGACAAAGTCATTGACGAAGCTCTGAATGCCGTCGCTGTCCGCGCTGCCGGTGATCTGCATCATGTTGTCCAGCATATCCACCAGGTTATCCGAGTCGGTGGCCTTTTCCAGATTGAGCATATTGACGAAGGACCAGGGCATGGTCTCTTCCTTCATGACGGCATTGTTGTGGTCCGCATACTGCAGCTTGATGCCCCGGCCCTGCAGGTCCCCCAGGCCCAGGTGATCCAACTGCGTCTTGTTCATGGGAACGGTGACCTTGGAGACCGGGATGGAGGTAAAGGGATAGCGGTCGTTATCATAGACCTGCCCGGTCAGCCCATTGCCCCGGTCGTCGATGTAATAGGGACGGCGGACATTGTTGGGATCGTCCACCTTACCGCTCTCGCCCCACCAGAAGACGCAGGTGGAGAGCAACTGGTCCGGATAGTCGGTGCTGGGCCCGACCTTGCCCTTTTTGCCCCGCACATTGGCCGACAGGCCGCTCTCCGTGCCGGAGAAGTAGAGGGTGGACCGGGCGATGAAGGGGGACTCATCCAGCACCTCAATGGTTTCCTTGTCTTTCGGGTCCCCATAGGTCACGGTCTTGTTGGGGGCCTGCTCCAGATTGATGACCCGCTCGCCCAGCCTGATGGCGTCCTCCTCGTTGGTGGTGCCCATGGCGGAGAACAGGACGGGGTAGTATTGCAGGGGGATATTTTTTTCATCCTCCTCCTGCTTCTCGGGCGTGTTGGCGCCCTCCCGGATGACGGGGGTGCGGATCTCCACCGCGAACTCGATGTCGTCCGCGGCGGTGATGGGATCAGCGCCGTTGTTGGTGTTGAACTGGGTCACGTCAAAGTAGAAGGTGGCCTTGCCGTGGGAGAATTCCACCTTCTGATCCTCTGTGCCGAGGAACGTGGCCTCCTCCCCGGATTCCAGCGCATACTTCGCCTCCGGGCAGTAGACGCCGTTGCGGTAGACGCCCACCCGGACGGTGGCCTTGCCGTCGTAATCCTCGCCCTCCGGCGTTTTCAGGTAGAGGGGCAGGGTGGCCGCCTTGCGCAGGGTCAGGGAGTTGAGGGGATAGAGCTCCAGGCTCACCGCGTCCTTCTCCTGGCTGACCAGGGTCTCCTGATAGACGGTGCCCAGATACAGCTCACGGTCCACTGTGCCCTGAACGTACACGTCCGAGGCGATGCCGCTGGCCTCGTAGATGGCGAACCGGCCCTGGCTGTCGCTGGTGGCCGACTGGACCTGCCCGTCGCCGTTGGTATAGGTCATGGTCAGGCCCTCGGCGGCGGGATAGAACTGGAACAGGTAGAGCTTATCCTTCAGCGTCTCCACCGTGACCTCCACGCTGGAGCTGAGGGCGTCCCCCGCCAGGTCGTGGATGGCCTCCACCACGGTCTTGCCGCTGTTCTTGCCCGAGAGCAGGAACTGGGTGGCCGGGGCGTAGGAGGAGTAGGGCAGGCCCTCGATATTCTCATAGTAGGCCCCCTGGGGGTAGTTGACGGCGGCGGTCTCGCTGTTGTCCACCGCCCAGCGGATGCGGTCGCTGGCCTCGCCCCAGGCGTGGGCGCCGTAGTTGATGGAGATGGCGGCCTGCAGGTCGATGTCCCGGTTCAGGGCCAGAATGTCGGCCTGAGACAGCGAGGCGATCCATTTCTCGTTGGACATGGTGACGGTGTTGCCGTTCACGCCCACGGTGGTGATGCCGCCCCGGGTCACCGGCTGGACCAGGATGTCCAAGGCGTTCTTGTCGTAGATGTACAGGGTAAAGCTGTCCCGGCTCCAGTCCTGTCCGGCGGTGGTATTCTTGGCCTGGAGGGTCACGTCGTAGATGGTGCGGAAGCCGTCGGTGATGTTCGCGTCGGAGAGGTCAATGGTGAACTGTCCGCTTGTGTTATCGCCATATTCCGTATACTTGGCGGTCTCCAGCACCTTCTCGCCGGTGGAGTTGTTGGTGACCACCAGCTTGAAGTCCGCGCCGCCGCCCACAGCGTCAAAGTCCGTGAGGGTATAGGGGATGGTCAGGGTGCCCTCGTTGACCTTAAAAAGGGTATTGGGCCGGGTCAGGGACACGGACACAGGCCGGGCGATCACCGTCACCCGGGTCTGGGCGGTGAAGGCGCGGTCGCCGGGGGCGTTGGGCACGTCCTCCGCCGCCTGGGCGGTGATGGTGACGGTGTAGCCATTTGCGGTATCATCCAGCCCGGTGATGATAAAGGACTGATTGGGGGTGAGCGCGCCGCTCTCGTCCGTGGTCCACATGGGGAGGGTAGTGCTGTTGTCCCCCATGGTGATGGTCCCGTTGGGAGTACTGGGGTCGTAGGTGACGGTGTGGGTCTGCACCGGCGTTCCGGTGGCGGAATCCCCCTTGTAGACCTTGATTTCAAAGGTGGTCTTTTGGCCGTCGCCCTCCCCGCCGAACTCAATGTTCTTCTGGGCCAGGTTGGAGGCCCAGCGCAGGGTCAGCGGGTCGCCGGTGCGGAGGGTGATCTGGCTCTCCGGGATACGCAGGTAGGGATTCGCGCCCTCTTGGATGGTGAGGGAGATGTGGTCAGACTGATACTCTTCTCCCTGGTAGTCCGCCAGGCCGCCGTTGACGGCCTCCAGCCAGAATTCCACCGTTCCCTTGGCCAGGGGATGGATCACGCCGGTGGCCGGGTCGATGGTGGCAACGGTCTCATTGCTGGATACCCATCGGGTCTGGCTCCAGGTATAGCCGCTGCCCTTCACTTCTCCCGTGAGGGTCAGCTTTTCGCCCTCCGGCGGGTCGTTGACGTAGATGGCGTCCAGCCAGCCCTCCGGCGTGCTGACCGTCAGGTCGTCTCCGGTGAGGGGCACGGGCTTGTTCACCGAGAAGGCGGCGTACCGGCCAAAGAGCAGATCGCCCCCGGTAACGACGTTGTCCTCCACGGTGATGTTGTAGAACTCCATGACAAAGTCCCTGGCGTCCCCCTCGAGGCCCACCAGCTCCGCCGCGTCGATCTCCACCGTGGCGGTCATTTTGGCGGGAGTTGTTCCATTGTCAAACACAAGGGGAACCAGCGTCTCGCCGCCGTCGATGGAGGCGGCCAGCTTGGCGCTGTTGTAATTGGTCCCGTCAAAATAGCTGGCGAGGATCAGGTTGCGCAGGTTGGTGTCGTCGGGCATCTCAAGCGTGACCGTCGCGGTGGCCACCGTCTTTTCCGGCTGGTCGCCATTGCCGGGGATATAGGTCAACTGGGTGACCTCCGCCGTCGGCGTGCTGTCCACGGCGTCAATTAGAACTGGAGTGACAATTCGGGCCTTTTCCAGTTCAGAATTGCTTTCTACTGTTACGGTAATATCTTTCCCATTACTGCCGATACCGCTGAGACTGGCATCTTGGTAGTGGAGCTGCGCTTGATCCATTTTTTCTATCGGATAAAGGAACGTACAAACATCAGAAACCACACCTTGTTCTACCGGATTCAGTGTCTGCCCGTTGATTTTCAGGCTCATATCGCCGCTGATTTTCATCGGAAAACTGAATTTGGCGGTGATGGGGATGCTCTGTCCATAATAAAATGTTCCCTCCGGCGCAGACAGGAAAACACTGGCAGCATCGGTTGTTTCTCGAAGTATTATTGTACCCTGACAGCGGTTTAGTTTTGGGACAAAATAATATCTATACTTACCACTAAGTTCAATCGATCCTACACTGGTATTGTAACGAACTTGAAAGCTGCTAAGTGGTGAAGTCAGTGTTCCTGATTCATCAACATTTCCTACTGTTGTATAAGGCCAACTTTCGTTATTAAGCGCAGGGAAATTACATTCCCACGGGCTTCCAGGAGTTATATTTTCAGGGAAAGTATTATAAAGCTGGTATTCCGCAATCTTTTGATTACTGTAAGCACCCCAAAGTTCAAATTTGATTTGGGGCATATGTATACGTGCAAAATTATTGCCGCCCGGAAAACTGAAATTATTCCAGCAATAACCAAGTGTACCTGAATCGATTTGGAGTTTTGCTTCGTATGTTCCCGGCCACAGCCCTTCATAAGAGATAGCAGATGAATCGCCGCTATAATTTAAGTTAGGATATGAAGTTTTCAGGCCCTCATTTCCGCTCGTTGATACCAATGATGAGTCGTATGAGTCAATATAATAGCTTCTATCAACGGCGTTATTCTCAAATGGGACGCTCATATTGAATGACACATTCTCTTTGTATTTGATTCCGGATGCCTGCTTCACCTTGACCTGTTTCAGCGCGGCGGTCGTCCCATCCGGAAACGCCGCATTGATCAAATCGTAGACGGCTACGAAAAACACAGCATCTCCATCCATATCTCCCAAGCAGTCCGCAACCTGAACGGTGACAGTGGTTTCTGTCTGCCCCTCTGGGATGCGCCCCGTTCCCGCACCACTGACATCTATGCTGCCAGAATATGCAGCGTAGGAGAAGGTCACGTCTTCACCCTGTGGCTCGCTGAGCCGCACGGTAAAGGCGTAGGGGCTGTTGGCCTCACCAGTTTCATCACCCACAATCGAAGCAGTTACACGGTGATCTACCCCGGAGGGGAACACCAGATCGTCGGCTCCATGGGTGTTATAGAGCTGGATACCGTTGGACTGGAGCTGCTGGTACAGGTCGTACAGGTTTCCCAGCTCCTCCTCGGTCCACTCCACGCCTCCCTCGGGGAAATAGGTGGACTGGATGCGCTCCACTTCCTTCTGAATGTCCATCATGGTCTTGAAGTCGGCCATGGTGACGGGGGTGCCGTCCACCCGGATGACCATGTCGGGGTCGTAGTCCCCGCTCTCCAGCATGGAGAGCAGCTCGGTCAGGTCGGTCTTGCGCTCCCCGCCGGGCAGGGTCAGGCCCCAGTCGGCGGCGCAGCCGGTATCGGTCAACAGGCCGTATTGGTCCAGAAAGGCGACGGTCTCCAACACCTCGCCGCTGTCCACCGTCCGGCCCAGCACCGTCACCACCAGGGCGGCGGGCGTCTGGACAGACGCGCCCACGCCGAAGAAGCGCCCGACGGACGCGAGAAGCCCGCCGGACTGCTCCGGGCTCCCTGCCCCGCCGTCCTGGGGCAGATCCGGGGTCTCAGGCCCCGGCTCCTCCGGGGTCTCGGTCTCCTCGGAACTCTCCGGCTCCTGGGGCTGTTCCGGCTCCTCCTGGTCCTCCGGCTCCGCGGGGGTCTCCTCCTCCGGGACCGCCGGGGCCTGCCAGCTCTCCAGAGCCGCCGCCAGCTCCGCCGGGGCCACGTCCTGGCCGTCCACCTGGAGCTGCCAATCGGTCACGGGAACGTCCTCCGCCAGCAGGCCCAGCGTTTCCAGGCGGTCCAGCGCCGCCTTTAATTCGGCTAAATCGCAGGGGTGGCTGTTCACCGTCACGTCGCCGCCGGACAGCGCCCGGGCCTCCCCGATGGTCAGGGGGCGGCTGTCCTCCTGAATGGTGATCTTGCCGCTCCAGTCGGTGAGGATGTTGCCGTCCTCGTCCATCAGGCCGTACTGCCGCAGCAGCTCCATGGCCTCCTGGGCGGTCTTTTCATCCCCCCAGAACGCGGTCAGCTCTTGCAGGATCTCCTTGTTCCAGTCGGGTGTGTTGTCCCACAGGGCGGCGTAGGCCGCCGTGGGCAGCATGGTGACCAGCATCACTACCGTGAGCAAGCCGGCGATCCAGCGTTTCCAATGACTCCTCATCTGTTTTCCTCCTCCGTTTGATGAAACAAGATTTGTCCCCACATGGTTCCCATGTGGGGACAAGGGGGCTCACCCCCTTGTCCGATCTTCTCTGTACGCCCCGTGGCCGAAGGGGTCTTTCCGCTGTCCGGCGCGGCGTACAGGGTCTTACGCCTACCATGATAACGAAATTTTTTGCCTTTTCAATAGCATTTACCAAAGTGGTCGTGTTTGGATACATACTTGGTAGGCGCAGGCTCTTGACGGGAGGAAAAATCCCCGTTACTCTTATAGTGGAACCTATTTGAGAGCGGAGGTCTGTCCAAATGAAACGATGGCTTTTGAGAGGGGGCGCTGCCGCCGCCGTCCTGCTCCTGTGCGGCTTTTTCGCCGCGGCTCTGCTGTTTTACACCCAGCCCATGTCAGAACAAACCTATGACCTGTCTGTGGGACAGGCCCAATGGGAGGTCTTTATCCAGGAGGGGGATGCGCGCACCGCGCTCCTGCCGGAGGGGGACGCCGGCTACACCGGTCTGTCCGCGCCGGGACAGACCTTCTATTTCTCCCGCGTCCTCACCGAGGAGGTGGACAGCCCCGTTTTGTCCCTGGACACGGTCAACCGCAGCGTGGCGGTGTTCCTGGACGGGACGCGGCTCTACACCGACTGCCCGGAGCAGGCCGGCGGCATCGGGGAGCTGACGCTGCCCATGCTGGGCTGGGACCGGGCGGAGCCGGTAAAGGTCACGCTGCCCCCGGACTACCTGGGCAAGACCCTGACCATCGCCCAGTCCACCGGCCTGGGGGAAAAGCAGCTCCCGGAGGCGGATCCCACCGTCTATCCCTGCCCGGTGACCCTGAGCTGCGGCTACGCCTATGAGAGCGGCATCGTGGCGGAGAGCTTCCAGACCGCCATCCCCGCCGCCCTCTGCTTCGCCCTGGGAGTGCTGCTCTGTGCCGCCTTCCTCTGGCAGGGCTTTCGGGGGCGGTGGGACGCGGGACTGGCCCTGGCCGCCCTGGCCGTCTTTTCCCTGATGCTGGCTCCGCTGGGCGGGGTCAGCTTTCTGGGCCACTACCTCCCCTATCCCCAGACGGACCTGACCGCCCTCAGCCGCGCCCTGTGCCTGACCGCCCTGCTGGTGTTCCTGGGGAACCGGGGCAGCGGATGGCCGCGCTGGCTGCTGTGGGGCGCGGCGGCCATCCACGGGGCCACCGCCCTGCTGGGCCGCTCCTCCGTCACGTCCCCGCTGACGGTGGGATCGGAATTCGCGGGGCTGCTGAGCCTGCTGGCCGCCGCTATTCTTTCTCTGATCTGGATGAAGCGGGGGAACCGCTTTTACCGCCTGTTCGCGCCGCTGTTTCTTGGGGCCACCGCGGCCGGCTTCGCCATCTGGGGCGTCCACGCCCTAATGGACCCTCAGTGGGGCCGGGAGCTTCTGATCCGGCTCCAGACGAGCTTTCAAACCGGCCTGCCCCGCATCCTGCTATGGCGGTGGGCCGCCCTGGCGCTGGGCGCGGGCATCCTGGCCGCCCTGCTGGACCTGTTCCAGAGCGAGACCCGGCGCCGCACCGAGGAGCGGCTGCTCCTCCAGCGGGGAGAGCTGATCCGGGAGAACTATGAGAACCTGTGCAGGCACAACGAGGAGGTGCTCACCCTCCGCCACGATATGCGCCACCACATCACCGCTCTCCAGGGGCTGTGCCGGGACGGGAGCACGGAGGAGATCCAGAAGTATTTGGAGGCGCTGTCCGGCCGGCCGGAGCTGACCCGGACCATCGGCTATACCGTCCACCCGGCGGTGGACGCCGTCCTGACGGCCATGCTCACCCGCGGGGCCGGGGCGGGGGTGCGCAGCGAGGTCAGGGTGGAGCTGCCGCCCAGCCTTCCTATCCCGGACAGCGACCTGTGCCCCCTGCTGATGAACCTGCTGGAAAACGCCCTGGAGGCCAACGAAAAAGCCCCGGAGGGGGCAGAGAAGTGGCTCCGTGTGATCATGCACATCCGGGGCGAGTATCTGTATGTGGGCGTGGAGAACGCCCGGTTCGCCCCGGTGGACTTCGACCCGGAGGAGCGGCTGTTCCGCTCCACCAAGCCCGGCGCCCTCCACGGCATGGGCCTTAAGTCCGCCCGCACCACCGCCCGGAAGTATCACAGCGAACTGGTCCTGAAGGCCACCAGTGACGCCTTTTCCGCCAGCACCGCCCTGCGGCTGACCGGGACGGAGGCATAAAAAAATTCCGCTGTTTCCTTGCCGGAAGCAGCGGAGTTTTTATAACTGTCGAATTTCTTGTTATTTTGTATTTTATCAGTTGTATTTGATAAAATACAAAATATCTCCTTGATATTCAGTTGTAAATGTGCTATACTGTACTCAAAGGCAAGGAGGGGGACTGCAGCGCTATGGTCAAACGGGAACTGTATATGAGCCGTATCCGGCCGTTTATTGGAACGGATCTCATCAAGGTCATGACCGGCATTCGCCGGTGTGGAAAGTCGGTGATGCTGGAGCTGATCAAGCAGGAGCTGACGGAGTCCGGCATTGACCCGGCCCAGTTTATCTCCATCAATTTTGAGGATATGGGGTATGCCCATCTGCAGACCGCCGAGGCTCTGCATGACGAGATATCCAAGAGAGCGGCCGGGATCGGCGGCAAGGTGTATTTGTTTTTCGACGAGATCCAGGAGGTGAAGGACTGGGAGAAGTGCGTCAATTCCCTCCGGGTCACGCTGGACTGCGACATCTACATCACCGGCTCCAACGCAAAACTGCTGTCCGGTGAGCTGGCCACCTATCTGGGCGGGCGCTATGTGGAGTTTATCATCTATCCTTTCTCCTTCGCGGAGTTTATGGAGCTGTACCGGCAGATCGCGCCGGAGGAACCGGTTCAGAAGTGTTTTCAGAAGTATCTGCTCTCCGGCGGTATGCCGTACCTGGCCAATATCCGGTACGAGGATGGCCCCTCCAAGCAGTACCTCCATGACCTCTTTAATTCTGTCCAGCTCAAGGACATCGTGAAGCGAAATAAGATCAGAGATGTGGACCTGCTGGAGCGCATCATCGCCTATGTGATGGCCAATGTGGGCAACACCTTCTCCGCCACATCCCTTGCGAAATTTCTCAAAAACGAGCAGCGCACCGTTGCCCCGGAAACCATTTTGAATTATATCAAATACTGCTGCGACGCCTATCTGTTCTATCAGGTGAAGCGGGAGGACCTGCAGGGCAAGCAGATCCTCGCCTCCAATGAGAAATACTATATTGCCGACCACGGCATCCGGGAGGCCGTCTTTGGGGGCAACACAAGAGACATCAACCTGATCTTGGAAAACATCGTGTATCTGGAACTGCTTCGCAGAGGCTATCAGGTCACGGTCGGCAGGGCCGGGGATAAAGAGATCGACTTTGTGTGCGATAGGCGCGGGGAAAAGCTGTATGTGCAGGTCACATATCTGCTCGCCTCGGAGGAGACCGTTGCCCGTGAGTTTGGAGCCTACGACAGCGTCCGCGACAACTTCCCCAAATACGTCGTTTCCATGGATGAGCTTGATATGAGCCGCAGCGGGATCAAGCACCGCAATATACGGGACTTCCTCATGATGGAGGAGTGGGCCTGAACAAACCGCTGCCCCTCCGCGCCCATAGATAAGGATAAAACTCCGCTGTTTCCTTGCCTGGAAGCAGCGGAGTTTTTATTTCAGGGATTCCACATACCGGGCCATGAAGTCTGCGTAGTATCTCCGGCTGACGGGGATGGACTCCCCTGTGTCCAGAATGAGCGTGTCCCGTTCTACGCACTTCACATGGGCCAAATTGACCAGATAGCTGAAATGGCACAGGCAGAAGCCCTGCTTTTGGAAGTCCTCTTTCAGTTTGGAGAGGGGGACAGCGTGCTCGATCCGCTCCTCCTTGGTGTGGACGGCGGTTTTGCGGCCGGAGGTCTCCAAATAGGTGATCTCTTCCAGGGGGATCGCCCGGCCACCCACCCGCAGGATATGGCGCTTCGGGCGGATGTGCTTCTGCTTCCAGTCCCAGTCCAGGGCGGCGGCCAGACGCGCCTCGTCCACCGGCTTGAGCAGGTATTCCAGCGGATAGGTGGGGAAGCTGTCCAGGGCAAAGCCGGGGTGGTCTGTGATGTAGATGATGGCGGCGTTGACCTTGTTCTCCCGCAGGAAGCGGGCCAACTCCACGCCGTTGTCCCCGTCCAGTTGGATGTCCAGCAGCAAAAGCTGATAGGCGTCCTGGTCCTCCGCCAGCCGCTCCATGAGCGGAGGGGCGGTGTGGAACACGTCGATGTCATAGTCCCGGCCCTGGATGCGGCCTTTCTGAGCCAGGGCGCGGCAGGCGGCGTCTCGATTCTGCTGCGCGGTGCGCGGGTCATCTTCGCAAACGGCGATGCGGTACATAGTCTCACCTCTGGGATATGGGGATTTTAAATTATTGTACCACACCTGTTTCCCCGTGACCAGCCCTGCGGGGTTCCTTTTCATGCTTAAGGTGGTTCCGAATTGGTTTTTTGTTTACAGCCCCGAAAATTCTGAGCGGCCTCCGGCAGGAATAACTTGCATTGATTTCCTTTCAGAGGTACCATACAGACGGACAGAAACAGGAAAATGCCTCCCATCTGCGTTGGCGGACGTGCCGCTGGGGACAGGCGGGAGGCGTTTCTGACCACATAACCAGCCACAGACGGCGGCGGAACATACGGAGGTGACACGGCTAAAGAGCAATGAAAAGTATATTGATTCAAGAGGAAAGCGCTAAAAACGAACAAAAAAGATTAGAAAAAATGTCAAACCAGCGTTGGTAAGGATGAGGGCTCCGGTTCAAATCCGGATAGCAGCTCCACAAAAACCGCTCTTTTCGCTTGAAAAGGGCGGCTTTATTTTTGGGGGAGAAAGAACCACCAGCTATACTGGTGGGCTTCCCCCATATGCTTTAGCAAAAAGCAGTGAAAGTGACAAGAAAGTTTCAAATAGAAGATAATATGCCCGTTTACGGGCGGCCGAGCGCAAGATGCAGGCTAAAGATAGCGGTATGGGCCACTTCACCCTGTTTTTACCGCGTGGTATAGGTGCGGGTGCGCAGGGTAAACCCGGCGTCGTAGTGTCCCAGAATGGAAAAACCTTTTTGACATCCACGTCATTTTGCAGGGCTGTTGTAGCAAAGGTGGGCCTGAGGTCGTGGAACATGAGGTGCTCTAGGCCCGTATTTTTAAAATTTACTTATAGAGGTTTACCATTCTGTCCGGGTGCTTTTCGTGCTCCTGGATGAGCAGTTCCACGGCAGCCTGTGGGATGGACACCTGCCGGACGGAGTTCTCCGTTTTGGAGTGGGTCAGCTCCAGGGAGCAGTCAGGGTTACGGACGTATTGCCTGCGCACCGGAATTGTCCGGCCTTGGATGTCCACATCGTCCAACCGCAGGGCCGCCAGTTCACCTTTTCGCAGAGCGTTGTCCAAATCCAAATAGAACATGTGCAGGAGTACCCACACCCTAGCAGCCTCCAAGTCGTCCCGGATGTGCTCCAGAGGCAGGATTTTCATGTGCAGTTTTCGGGCATTAGGGACGATGCAGGCACTAACAATAAGCTCGTAATAGTTTGAAATAGCGTTGCAAACGTTAGGCTTGGCGCAAAGCTTGTACCACGTTCACAGTCCGGTGGCCGGCTCTCCCGATGTCCCTGATAATGCCAGCCATCCGCCGGCAGAGGTATTTTCTTGCAATTCTAAGTTTGGAGTGGTAAACTGGGCATGCACGCAACACAGATTGGAAGGAGAATGGAGCATGAATCCCGAGAGCGACTTCCGGATCGAGAGCACGTATGACAGGCAGGCGTATCAGGCCATGGCAAAGGCCACCTGGAAGCTGTTCCAGAAGCACAGGATGGAGGTGATGGCCTATCCCGCCCTGATCAGCGTGGCTTTGGTGATCGCCGTTCTGCTGGTATTTAACTGGAATCATACGGTCCTGCCCATACGCATTTTGGGTATTGCGTTTATTGTTCTGCAGTTCGCGGTGATCCCCCTGGGCGCGCGGCGCGCTCAAGCCAAGACGTGCCGGAAAGCGATCCGTGATGCGGAAAAACGGGGCGAATATCCCGCCCGTGTGGAGTTTTTGTTCCAGGACGACCATATCCGTACCACAGTGGGGAAGGAAGCCACGTCGGTTCGCTACCGGGAGGTCAGCCATTTGGCCGCTCTGAAGGACTGGCGGTTCCTCTATTTCGGGCAGGGGGCGTATATCATCCCCGTCTCGGCGTTTCGGGATGCGGCGGAGCTGGACCGCTTCGATACGTTTATTACCGGGAAGTGCGGCATGCCCATTGTAATACTGGAGGGGGAAGTACCCAAGAGCTGACGGAACGCAAGAAGGGGAGGAGACGGATGCAGGAGTCCGAGCGTATTTTCATTGCTGAAAACGCCACGCTGCTGCGGGGAAGCGAGCGGGAGCTCAACCGACAGCTCTTTACGATCCTGAACAGCATCTATGACGGACTTTACATTACGGACGGACAGGCCAACACGATCCTGATCAACCGCGCCTATGAGGAGGTCTCCGGCCTGCGGCGGGAGGACGTGCTGGGCAAAAGCATGCAGGAGATTGTCGCTACCGGCATGATTGACCGCTCCGGCTCCCTGGGGGTGCTCAAGACTCGAAAGCCGGTGACGCTGGAGCAGACCTTCCGCACCGGCAAACAGGCGCTCATCACCAGCACCCCCCACTTTGACAGCAGCGGGGAGATCACCATGATCATCACGGTGGTCCGGGATATGACGGAGATCTACGGCCTGCAGCGGAAGTATCAGGAGAGCGAGGAGCGCCGCCGCTCCGAAATGGAGTTCTTGCAGCGCAACCAGAGGTTTGTCTCCCGCATGGTGGCGGCCGATCCCCGCACGCTGGAGGTGCTGGCCCGGGCCCAGAAGGTGGCCGCCCTGGACACGACGATCCTGCTGCTGGGGGAGACCGGCGTGGGCAAGGAGCAGTTCGCGCGGTACATCTACGAAAACTCCGCCCGCGCCCGGCAGAGTTTCATCGGCATCAACTGCGGCGCCATCCCGGCCAGCCTGATCGAGAGCGAGTTGTTCGGCTATGAGAAGGGGGCCTTCACCGGGGCCAGCAAAGAGGGAAAGATGGGCGTGTTTGAGAGCGCCGACAAGGGCACCGTCTTTCTGGACGAGGTGGGCGACCTGCCCCTTGAGATGCAGGTACATCTCCTCCGCGTCCTGCAGGAGATGCAGGTAAGAAGAGTTGGAGGCGTACGCTCCATCTCGGTGGATGTGCGCATCATCGCCGCCACCAACCGGAACCTGCTGGACATGGTACATGAAAAGACCTTCCGGGAGGATCTGTACTACCGGCTCAATGTGGTGCCCATCGAGATCCCGCCTCTGCGGGAGCGCAAGCGGGACATTCGCCCGCTGGTGGAGAGCTTTCTCAAGGACATGAACAAGAAGTACCGCTATCAGAAGCGGTTTGCCGACGCAGCCATGGAAATCCTTCACAGTTATGCTTGGCCCGGCAATGTGCGGGAGCTGAAAAACGTGGTGGAGCAGGCAGTGATCCTCAGCGCCGGGGACGAGATCCAGCCCTCCGAGCTGCCCATTGCCTGCCGATTTGAGGGGGAGAGCCACGGCGGGGACGAGACTGGCCGTGTGAACCTGAAGCTGGAGGTGGCGCGGTTCGAGTACGAGTACATCTGCCGCGCCTATGAGAAGTACGGAACGGTGCGGGCCGCGGCGGCCAGCCTGGGGATGGACAGCGCCACCTTTGTCCGCAAACGCCGCAAGTTTGAGGAGTTGCTGCAAAAATGAAACGGGCGCTGTAAAAATGCACCAGCCTACAGAATTGCGGCAGGTCAATTGGTTTCAGTTAGATAAGTTTAAATTAACCGATGATCTCTTGATGCAGAAATGCAGCAAACAGGGAGAGGGATTTCTCGGGGGAAAAGCCCAATCAACTGCGCGGCAGTTGATTGGGCCTTTTTTTTGAAGTTGGCATGTGAAATGCATAAGAGAAGGAGTGTCACGAACAGTTGGCCAACTGTCGCAGCGAGACTGACAAAACTCCTGTTTGGGATGAGAAAGAGGGAACGTAAATGGCAAACGAACAATTTGTCAGCCGTTACCGTAAATACGGTGAAGAACAGCCCTACTGGAAGGCCGGTATTTTCAAGATCCGCCTCCCCTTTGTCCACTACAAATGGTCGGTTCCCGAGATGGTGCAGGCCGTGTTCATGTGTGCGACCTGCCTGGGCGCTATCCCCGTGCTGCAAGAGGTCCTGGGCGTTTCGTACGGTGTAGCCCTGTCCATGGTCATCATTAACGGCTTCTTCTATAACCTGCATGTGTTGCTGGGCGACCCCGTGGTGCCCGGGTGGATCACCCCTGCCATTCCCATCATTACCGCCTTCCTGACCGACGGATATGAGATGGGCCCTGAGCGTACCCAGGCGCTGATTGCTATGCAGTTGATTCTGGGCCTTATCTTCCTGGTGTTCGGCATCACCGGCATCGGCGGCAAGATGGTACACTTGGTGCCAAACTCCGTAAAGGCCGGCGTACTGATGGGCGGCGGCTTAGCGGCCATCATCGGCGAGATGGGAGAAACCGGTCGTTTCTGGACGTATCCCATCTCTATTACCGTGGGTGTGCTGGTGGCCTACTTCTGCCTGTTCAGTCCCATATGGGCCAACCTGCGCCGGAAATACAAGGCCATTGATTTAATCGGCAAGTTCGGTATGCTGCCGGCTATCATCATCGGTGTCGTTCTGGGCCCCATTGTGAAGGAGATCGCGGTGCCTGCTGTTCAGTTGTGGCCCCTCATCAAGATCCCAGAGTTCGGCAACATCTGGAACCAGTTGTCTCCCTTTGCCATTGGCTGGCCCAGCGCGGCGACCTGGATTGCCGCCATCCCCACCGCCATCGTGGTGTATATCATTGCCTTTGGCGACTTCGTCACCTCGGAGGAGCTGCTCCGCTCCGCCGATGAGGTCCGCCAGGATGAGAAGATTGACTTCAACGCCAACCGCTCCAACGTCATCAGCGGTATCCGGAACGTGGCCATGGCGCTGTGCTGCCCCTACACCCAGACCTGCGGTCCCCTGTGGGCGGCCGTTACTGCCGCTGTGTCCCAGCGGTACAAGGAGGGCCCCAAGGCCATGGAGTCCATCTACTCCGGTGCCGGTACCTTCCGCTGGTGTACCTTTATTTGCGTGGCCCTGATCCCCATCTCCTCCCTGCTACAGCCCGTGCTGCCCGTAGCCCTGTCCCTGACCCTGATTGTGCAGGGCTTCATCTGCACCCAACTGGCCATGAACATGTGCCGCACCGACATCGAGCGGGGTATCTGCGGCGTCATGGGCGCGGTGCTGGCCATCCAGGGTGCCGCCTGGGGACTCGCAGTGGGTCTGATTCTGTTCTTTATGCTTTTTGAGGGCAAAAAGAAGGCCTCCGAGCAGGTGGCCGTCGGTGCCGCCGACGACAAGGCGAACCAGTAGTTCCATTGAGTTCTGAGTATTCAAAAACATAGATTGATTGAATCTGATTGAGAAAGGAAGTCCTCTATTATGGCACTCATGACCGGCGAACAGTACATCGAAAGCATCCGTAAGATCCCCATGGAAATCTACATGTTCGGCAAGAAGGTGGAGAATCCGGTCGACAATCCGATCCTGCGGCCCTCCCTGAACAGCGTGCGTATGACCTATGACCTGGCCCAGATGCCCGAGTATCAGGAGCTGATGACCGCCATCTCCCCCGAGACCGGCGAGCGCATCAACCGCTTCACCCATATCCACCGCTCCACCGAAGATCTGCGCAACAAGGTGAAGATGCAGCGCCTGCTGGGCCAGAAGACCGCCGCCTGCTTCCAGCGCTGCGTGGGCATGGACGCCTTCAACGCCGAGTACTCCACCACCTATGAGATCGACAAGAAGTACGGCACCAGCTATCATGAGAACTTCAAGAAGTTCATGCTCTACTGCCAGGAGAACGACCTGACCGTGGACGGCGCCATGACCGACGTCAAGGGCGACCGCTCCAAGGCCCCCCACGCCCAGGACGACCCCGACATGTTCCTGCATGTGGTGGAGCGCCGGCCCGACGGCGTGGTGGTCTGCGGCGCCAAGGCCCACCAGACCGGCATCATCAACAGCCACGAGGTCATCGTGATGCCCACCCAGTCCATGGGCCCCGACGACAAGGACTACGCCATCTCCTTCGCCGTTCCCCTGGACACCAAGGGCCTGTTCATGATCATCGGCCGCCAGAGCTGCGACACCCGCAAGCTGGAGGGCAGCGAGATGGACGTGGGCAACAGCGAGTTCGGCGGCGTGGAGGCCCTGACCGTGTTCGACCACGTGTTCGTGCCCAACGACCGCATCTTCATGAACGGCGAGACGGAGTACGCCGGCATGCTGGTGGAGCGGTTCGCCGGCTATCACCGCCAGAGCTACGGCGGCTGTAAGGTGGGCGTGGGCGACGTGCTCATCGGCGCCGCCGCCGTGGCCGCCGACTACAACGGCGCCAACAAGGCCAGCCACATCAAGGATAAGCTCATCGAGATGACCCACCTGAACGAGACCCTGTACTGCTGCGGCATCGCCTGCTCCGCCGAGGGCGCCCCCACCGAGAGCGGCAACTACATGATCGACCTGCTGCTGGCCAACGTCTGCAAGCAGAACGTGACCCGCTTCCCCTATGAGATCGTCCGTCTGGCCGAGGACATCGCCGGCGGCCTGATGGTCACCGCCCCCGGCGAGGCCGACTTCCGCGACGAGAAGCTGGGGCCCGTCATCGACAAGTACCTCAAGGGCGTGTCCACCGTCTCCACCGAGAACCGCCTGCGCATTCTGCGCCTCATCGAGAACCTGTCCCTGGGCACCGCCGCCGTCGGCTACCGCACCGAGTCCATGCACGGCGCCGGCTCTCCCCAGGCCCAGCGCATCATGATCTCCCGTCAGGGCAACCTGGCCCACAAGAAAGAGCTGGCCAAGGCCATCGCCCACATCAAGGAGTAAGCAAAAACCACATTCCAATCGCATCTGTATTCGACCGGAGGGCGGCGGCAATCCGCCGCCCTCCGGCTTTGCAAAAGGAGGCATCCGCCATGTATGAGGACATCGAGGCCGTGCTGGACGAGCACGTGCGCCCGCTCCTGCGCACCCACGGCGGTGAGATGGAGATTATTGAGGTGGAGGACGGCGTCGTCCGCTTCAAGCTCAAGGGCAAGTGCGCCGGCTGTCCGGCGGCCGATCTGACCACCGAGGAGCTGATCCAGACCGCGCTGACCGAGCACCTCCCGCACATCAAGCGGGCGGTGCTGGTGCAGGATATCAGCCCGGAGCTGCTGGACGAGGCACGCTCCATCCTGAAGATGCGCCATGGCGGATAGACGGCAGATCGGCGTCCGCTACTGCGGCGGCTGTAATCCCCGGTATGACCGGGTGGCCCTGGTCAAGCGCATCGGCGGCTTTTTCCCGGAGGCGGAGTTCGTCACCGCCCAGGCCGGGGTGAAGTACCCGGCGGTGCTGGTGGTGTGCGGCTGCCCCTCCCGCTGTGCCAACGTCAGCGATCTGGCGGTGCCCGCCGGGCGGCTGATCTTCCTCAGCGGGTGGGAGGAGCTGCTGCCGGCGAAGGAGAAGCTGGCCGAGGCCCTGAAGGGGCAGCAGACGCGGAGCCTGACCCACGAGGAGGTGCTGGACATCCTGCCCCACCGGGAGCCCATGCTGTTCATCGACACGGTGAGCCGCCTGGTGCCCGGGGAGGAGGCGGTGGCCTCCTTCCGCGCCCGGCCGGAGCTGCCCTGCTTCGCGGGCCACTTCCCCGGAACGCCGGTGCTCCCCGGCGTCTACACCATCGAGGCCGCCGCCCAGGCGGCGGACATCCTGATGATGACCACGGAGCGTTACGCCGGGAAGCTCCCCCTGTTCATGGGGGTGCGGGAGGCCACCTTCCGGCGGAAAATCCTGCCGGGGGATACGCTGGAAATCCACGTGTCCCTTCTGGAGGAGAAGACGGAGCGGGCCATCGCCGCCTGCCGGGGGCAGGTGTTTGTGGAGGGCGTGCTGGCGGCGGATCTGGAGCTGCGGCTGGCCTTCCGGTAGCCCAATAAAAAGGAGACAGTGCAATGACATACGCAATCAAGGCCCCGGCCCGCTATGCACAGGGCGCGGGAGAGCTGGCCAACCTGGGCCGCAGCGCCAAGAAGCTGGGAAATAAGTTTTTGGTGATCTGCACCGACAACAGCCGCGGGCGCTTCGGCGCCCAGGTGGAGGCCAGCCTGGCCGAGCAGGAGAAGGAGGTGGTGTTCACCACCTTCCACGGCGAGGCCACCAAGGACGAGGTCTTTGCCAAGATGGACGAGTGCAGGGCCCAGGGCTGCGACGTGGTGGTGGGCATGGGCGGCGGCAAGGCCCTGGACACCGCCAAGGCCGTGGCGGAAAATCTGGGCCTGCCCTGCGTCATCATCCCCACCGTGGCCTCCAACGACGCGCCCTGCTCCGGCGTGGCCGTGCTCTACAACGACGCCGGGGTGGTTATCAAGGCCGTGCTCATGCGCCGCAACCCGGATCTGGTTCTGGTCGATACCGGCATCATCGCCAACGCCCCCAGGCGGCTCTTTGCCGCCGGCCTGGGCGACGCGCTGTCCACCTGGTTTGAGGCCCGGGCCTGCAAGAACAGCGGCGCCCGCACCATGGCCCGGGGCAACGTGTCCAACACCGGGCTGATGATGGCCCGCCTCTGCTATGACCTGCTGATGGAGAAGGGGCGGGACGCCCTGGCCGCGGTGGAGCGGCACGAGGTCACCCCCGCGCTGGAGGACGTGGTGGAGGCCACAATCTACCTCAGCGGCCTGGGCTTTGAGAACGGCGGCCTGGCCGCCGCCCACGCCGTCAACGACGGCTTTGCCCAGGAGCCCCAGGCCCACGGCATGTACCACGGCGAGAAGGTGGCCTTCGGCACCCTGGTTCAGTTGGTGCTGGAGAAGGCCCCCCAGGAGGAGCTGGAGCAGGTGCTCGCGTTCCTGCGGGACACCGGCCTGCCCCTGACCCTGGCCCAGCTCGGGGTGAAGGAGATCGTGCCCGAGACCCTGAAAAAAGTGGCGGAGGCCGCCGTGGTGCCCACCCAGTCCACCAAGAACCTGCGCGCCGATATCACCGCCCAGGAGGTCTACGACGCCATCCTGGAGGCCGACCGCATCGGCCGGGACTATCTGGCACGCTGAGCCCAGTCTTAAAATCCAAAGAATAGAGGGTGTGTATCGTATGAATTGGAAGGAATATTACAAGCAGCACCTGATGAGCGCGGAAGATGCGGTCAACCACATCCAGTCGGGCAACCGGGTGGTGGTGGCCCACGCCTGCGGCGAGCCGTCCTATCTGCTGGACGTGATGGTGGCCAACGCCAAGGCCTACAAGGATGTGGAGATCGTCCACATGGTGGCCATGGGCAAGGCCGAGTACTGCAAGCCCGAGTATGCCGATAACTTCCGCCACAACGCCTTCTTTGTGGGCGGAACCAGCCGGGATGCCATCGCCGAGGGCCGGGGCGACTTCACCCCCAGCTTCTTCTTTGAGGTGCCCCGCCAGTTCAGCTCCACCATGCCGGTGGACGTGGCCATGGTCATGGTGACGCCTCCAGATGAGAACGGCATGTGCTCCCTGGGCGTGTCGGTGGACTACACCCTGGAGGCCGTCAAGCAGGCCAAGCTGGTCATCGCCCAGGTGAACCCCCAGATGCCCTGGACCGGCCCCTACAGCCTGGTGTCCGTCAAGGATCTGGACTGCATCGTGGAGCATGAGGCCCCCATCATTGAGCTCAAGCCCCCCAAGATCGGCGACATTGAGAAGGCCATCGGAGAGCACTGCGCCTCCCTGGTGCCCGACGGGGCCACCCTACAGTTGGGCATCGGCGCCATCCCCGACGCCGTGCTCCTCTTCCTCAAGCACAAGAAGGATCTGGGCATCCACTCCGAGATGTTCTCCGACGGCGTGGTGGAGCTGGCCGAGGCCGGCGTCATCACCAACGCCAAAAAGACCCTCCACCCCGGCAAGTTTGAGGTGGCGTTCCTCATGGGCACCCGCCGCCTTTACGACTTCGTGGATCACAACCCCGACGTGGAGCTGCGCCCTGTGGACTATGTTAACAACCCCTTTGTCATTGCCCAGAACGAGAACATGGTGTCCATCAACTCCTGCGTACAGGTGGATCTGATGGGCCAGGTGGCCTCCGAGAGCATCGGCCCCAAGCAGATCTCCGGCGTGGGCGGCCAGGTGGACTTCGTCCGCGGCGCTTCCGCCAGCAAGGGCGGCGTGTCCATCATGGCCATGCCCTCCACCGTCAAGGGCAAAATCTCCAAGATCGTGCCGCTGCTGGATGAGGGCGCCGCCGTCACCACCAGCCGCAACGACGTGGACTACATCGTCACCGAGTACGGCGTGGCCGCGCTGAAGGGCCAGACCCTCCGCCAGCGCGCCCGCAACCTCATCGAAATTGCCCACCCCGACTTCCGCGACGAGCTCAAGGCGGAGTACGAGAAGCGCTTCCACTGCAAGTATTAAGCGGCATGGGGCGGGCCGAAGGCCCGCCCCATTTGGTGCTTACGCCGCGGGATAGAAAGGAAACGAGCTATGACAAATCTGGAGAAGTATGACCGCCTGTTCCTCACCGCCTTCCGGGTCAAGCCGGAGGAGCTGCCCGGCCTCAAGTACCGGGGCATCCCCCTGTGGGACTCCCTGGGCCACATGGATCTGATGGGGGACATGGAGGAGACCTTCAAAATCAGCATCGGCACCGCCGACGTGCTGGATTTCTCCTCCTATGAGAAGGGCAAGGAGATTCTGGCCAAGTACGGCGTGGAGCTCTGAGCCGTGCTGCGTCTGGAGCGGTGGACGGAGCCGCTGGCGGAGAGCAACTGCTATCTGCTGGGGGAGGCGGGGCGCGCGGTGGTCATCGACCCCAACGATCCCAGGGGGCCGCTGGAGCGGCTGGAGGCGCTGGGGTGGACGCCGGAACGGATCCTCCTGACCCACGAGCACTGCGACCACATGGCCGGGCTGGAGGCGCTGCGAAACCGCTGGCCCGGGGTGCGGGTGGCGGCCACCGCCGCGTGCAGCGCCGGCCTGGGGGACACCCGGCTCAACATGACCCGGAGGATGGAGGTCTATCTCGCCTTCCGGGGCAAGCCGGGGGTGTCCTATCCGCCCTTCGTCTGCCGGCCGGCGGATGAGACCTATGAGCACGCCTGGGAGTACGTATGGCGGGGACACCGGCTCCGCGCCGTGGCCCTGCCCGGACACACGCCGGGGAGCGCGGGAATTTTCCTGGACGGGGACACCTTTTTCTCCGGGGACTACCTGATTCCGGGGGAGGAGGTCATCCTCCGACTGCCCGGCGGGAGCGAGACGGACTACCGCGCCGTCACAGAGCCCATTCTCCGGGGGCTGCCCCCCGGCCTGCGCATCTGCCCCGGCCACGGGGAGCCCTATATTCTCACAGGAAAGGAGTGAAGCCGGTGTGGAGCTGAGCACACTGCTGCAATACAAGCCCTATTCCACGGCCCGGACGGAGAAGCGGGCGCTTTACGCCGGACTGCTCACCGAGCTGACCCAGTTTCACCGGGAGCACTGCCCGGAGTACGGCCGCCTGCTGGACGCCCTGGGCTGCCCCGCCCACATGGACTGTACGGTGGAGAGCACCCCCATGCTGCCGGTGTCCCTGTTCAAGGAACTGGAGCTGCGGAGCATCCCGGAGGGAGAGGTGTTCAAGACCATTACGTCCTCCGGTACCACCGGGCAGCGGGTGTCCAGGATCTTTCTGGACGGGGCCACCTCCGCCTGCCAGCAGCAGGCCCTCTGCCAGATCATGTCCGACTTCCTGGGGGAGCGGCGGCTGCCCTTCCTGGTGCTGGACAGCAGGCAGGTTCTGCGCAACCGCGCCATGTTCTCCGCCCGGGGGGCGGGCATTCTGGGCTTTTCCATCTTCGGCACCAGGCCCTGCTACGCCCTGGACGAGCACATGGAGCTGGATCTGGACGGGGTGCGGGCCTTCCTGGAGGAGCACCAGGGGGAGACCATCTTCCTCTTCGGCTTCACCTTCATGATCTGGAAGCACGTCGTCCGCGCCCTGGAGGAGCGGGGGGAGAGGCTGGACATCCCCAACGGCATCCTGGTTCACGGCGGCGGCTGGAAGAAGCTGGCCGGCGAGGCGGTGTCCCCCGGGGAGTTCAAGGCCCGGGTGGCGGCGGCCACCGGCGTGGAGCGGGTGAGCAACTACTACGGCATGGCCGAGCAGACCGGCTGCATTTACATGGAGTGCCCCCAGGGCCACCTCCACGCCAGCCTGTGGTCGGATATCGTGGTGCGGCGGGGGCGGGACTACCGCCCCTGTGAGCCTGGAGAGGAGGGCGTGCTCCAGGTGCTCTCCCCGCTGCCCCGCTCCTATCCCGGCCACTCCCTGCTGACCGAGGATCTGGGCGTGCTGCTGGGGGAGGACGACTGCCCCTGCGGGCGCAAGGGCAAGTATTTCAAGGTGACGGGGCGGGTGCCCCGGGCCGAGGTGAGGGGGTGCAGCGATACCTATGAGGGATAACGTCACGCTTCTGGCCGGGGCGGAGCAGGTGGACGCCGCCCCCTGGCTCCCCTTTGACCCCAGGGTGGTGGACTTCCTGGCGGAGCTGTCCGCCGAGGTGCTCCGCGGCCCGGACACCCGGCGGCAGGAGGCCTCCGCCGCCTTCGGCTTCTGGTGCCGCCGGGCCCGCCTGGAGGCCCTGGCCGCGCGCCACGCCTCCCCGCTGCCCCGGCTGGGCCGGGGGCTGGCCTTCCACCTGGCCCCCGCCAATGTGCCCGCCCTGTTTGCCTACACCCTGGCCATCGGCCTGCTGGCGGGGAACGCCAACGTGGTGCGCCTGTCCAGCCGGCGGGTGGAGGGGGAGGCCCCCCTGCTGGCGGCCCTCCGCCGGGTGCTGGAGCGGCCGGAGCACGCCGCCGTGCGGGCCCGCACCAGCCTGATCACCTACGGGCGGGACGATGCCGTCACGGCGGACTACTGCGCCCGCTGCGACGCCCGGATCGTGTGGGGCGGCGACGCCACGGTGGCGGCGGTGCGGGCCATGCCCATGCCCCCCCACGCCGTGGAGCTGTGCTTCCCCGACCGCTGGTCGCTGGCGGTGTTCAGCCAGCGGGCCTTCTCCGCCCTCACGCCGGAGGAGCGGGGGGCGCTGGCCCACCGGTTTTATAACGACACCTACCAGATGGATCAGAACGCCTGCTCCAGCCCCCAACTGGTGCTGTGGCTGGAGGACGGGGGAGACCCCGCCTGCCGCGGCCGGTGGTGGGAGGCGGTGGCCGCCGAGGCGGCGGAGCGCTATCCCTTCGGCCCCTTCCAGGCGGCCCGCAAGCTGGAGCGGCTGTGCCTCTGCGCCATGACCATGGAGGAGCCCGCCGTCGCCGCCGTGGAGCGCTATCAGGGCAACCTGCTCTATGTGGCCCGGCTGGCGGGGCTGTCCGGAAACCTGCCCTCCCTGGCCGGGGGCTTCGGGCTGTTCTTTGAGGCGGCCCTGCCCCGTCTGGAGGCGCTGGCCCCCCTGCTCCCGCCCAAGGCGCAGACCCTGGTGTGCGGCGGGCTGGAGCCGGCGGAGGTGGCCGCCCTCCTGGCCCGGGCGGGGGCGCGGGGCGTGGACCGGGTGGTGCCGCTGGGGCAGGCCCTGGAGATGGATACGGTCTGGGACGGGAGGGATCTGATCGCCGCCCTGTCCCGCATCATTGGATAGGAGGAGCACATGGAACTGTTTGCGCGCTGCGACCGGGAGCCGAAGCGGCTGCTGGCCGTCACCGAGGAGGGGAAACGGTACACCCTGGGGGATTTGAACGCCGCCGCGGAGCGGATCGCCGGGGCCGTGGGGGAGCACCGGCTGGTCTTTGTGCTGTGTGAGAACACCCCCGGAACCCTGCTGGGCTACCTGGGGTGCCTGAAAACGGGAGAAGTGCCCCTGCTGCTGGACGCCCACATCGCGCCGGAGATGCTGCGCGGCCTGCTGGAGACCTACCGCCCCGCCTTCGTCCATGTGCCCGGCGACCTCCCGGCGGAGACGGGGCGGGTGCTGGAGGGCTTTGTCCCGGCGCTGGAGGTGGAGGACAGCGTTCTGCTCCGCCGCCCCGGCGGGCAGGGGCCGGAGCTCCACCCGGAGCTGGCCCTCCTGCTCACCACCTCGGGCAGCACCGGCAGCCCCAAGCTGGTGCGCCTCAGCGGCCGGAACCTGGATGCCAACACCCGCTCCATCGTGGAGTACCTGGAGCTGGACGAGGGCCAGCGGCCCGTCACCAACCTGGCCATGAGCTACTCCTACGGCATGTCCATCGTCAACACCCACCTGCTGGCGGGGGCGGCGCTGGTGCTCACCCGGCGCAGCGTGCTGGAGCGGCCCTTCTGGGAGCTGGTGGAGCGGGAGCGGGTCACCTCTCTGGCCGGGGTGCCCTACACCTACCGCATGTACCGGCGGGCGGGCCTGCTGGAGATGGAGCTGCCCGCGCTGAACACCCTGACCCAGGCGGGCGGCAAGCTGCCGGAGGCCCTTCACCTGGAGTTTGCCGACTGGGCGGCGCGGACGGGACGGCGCTTTTTTGTCATGTACGGCCAGACCGAGGCGGCCCCCCGTATGGGCTACCTGCCCGCCGAGCGGGCGGTGGAGAAGTGCGGCAGCATGGGGGTGCCGGTGCCCGGCGGCCAGTTCCGCCTGCTGGGGGAGGACGGCGCGCCCATTGACGCGCCGGACACCGTGGGCGAGCTGGTCTACCGCGGGCCAAACGTGGCCATGGGCTACGCCCGGCGGGCGGAGGAGCTGGCCCTGGGGGACGAGTGGCACGGGGAGCTCCACACCGGCGATATGGCCCGGCGGGACGGGGACGGCTTCTACTACATCGTGGGCCGCAAGAAGCGGTTCATCAAGCTCTACGGCAACCGGGTGGGCCTGGACGAGGTGGAGCGGCTGCTTGCCGCCCGCTTCCCGGACACGGGCTTTGCCTGCGTGGGGAGGGATGACCTCCTCCGGATCTTTCACGACAGCGCCGATCCCGCCGTGACCGGGGCGGCGGCGGAGTATCTCAGCGAACAGATGCACTTCCCGGAGCGGGTCTTTCAGATCCGGGCCTTGGAGGCCATTCCCAAGAATGAGGCGGGCAAGACCCAGTACAGGGCGCTGGAGGAGATGCGGTAACACCGGCCGAAGTATGCTGCATATGAGTCGGGCCGCCGGGAAT
>ERZ1106950.214-NODE-214-length-68998-cov-7.174695_pt1 | contig 68998 bp, 58 predicted proteins | sample MGYA00403675_ERZ1106950 | MGnify/ENA primary metagenome ERZ1106950 (study PRJEB35170, sample SAMEA104062410) | human gut metagenome | biome: human gut; feature: human-associated habitat; material: faeces | place: Denmark | collected 2012-06-13 ... | reverse complement strand
AATCGAACGAGAAGCCCCCACTTCAAGCGTGAGCTAAGTGGTGGGAGTATGTCACAGCTTAGGGAACTGCACTCACAGAAAAAGGAACTGATTGAGCAGTTTGAAAAGGAATGTAAAGAATATATACGGACGGTTGAGGACGTTATAAGTATTTAGCCGGAAAACATCTCTGCCGCCAGCTTCGTAAATTCTTCCATAGCCTTTGATACATATCTCTTTTTCTTCCACATAACAGCGATGTCACGGCTTACATCATCGGAGTCCAGTTTGTAAAAAATGACGGGTTCATCGTGGTCAGACATGCGGACAACGGTGTCAGACAGGAGTGTGACGCCGAGACCGGCACCGCAGGAGCGGTAGGCGGTGGCGAGCTGATCTAACTGCAGGCGGATATTTGGGGCAAAGCCATTTTGGGAACAGAGCTTCACGGCGCGCTCGTAGGCAATGGTCTCCGGGCGTAGCAGCAGGAACGGAGCCTTTGCGAAGGAAGAGAGGGAGACGGAAGGCGCAGCCGGATCTAAATGAATACCGCGGCGGATCTCGTCGGCGGTGAATGCCGCAGGAAGAAAGTCTTTTTTTATTCCCATAGAGGCAAAGAAATTTGGAGCACTTGGGACAGCGAGGAGAAAGTGATCCTCGAAGAGGATGACGGAGTCGAAGGTGTCACCCTGCTGGTCCACCGGATCCACAAGGATATCGAGCGCCTCATTCGCGAGACGCTTTTGCAATTCAAGAGATGGCGCTTCCTGAACGTCCAGAGAGATTCCAGGATAGCGGCGGCTGTATTCGGCAACGACCGGGAGAACGATGCTGGAGAGAAAAAAACTGGAGGCACCGATCCTCAGAGCACCTCTTTTGAGGTTGGAAAGGTCGTTGCAGTAGATCTTCAGATCATCTTCGATGCGGTGGAGTTTCTCCACGGCATCGATGTAGGCGCGGCCTGCGTCAGTTAAAAGAAGATGGGAGGAAGAACGCTCAAAGATGGGCTGGCCTAACTCCTGTTCTTCTTTTTTTACGGCGATGCTGATAGCGGGCTGAGTGATATAGAGGTTTCTTGCTGCAGCGGAGAAGCTGCCGCAGCGGTAAATTTCATAGATGTAATCTTTTGACTGGAACATTTTGTTCTCCTACATATAAATGATGTTGGGGTCAAAAGCTTTTGACCCCTCTGATACCGGATTGCTCTGCACTGCGTGCTCCCGCATCTCCGCTCTGCTTCGGTCGGTGCTAAACATGTGCCACTGGCACATAGCACCCTCAAAAACATTCGTAATTCGCTCATTTTTCTTTGAAAAATGGCTGCTTACTCATGTTTTTGGCGGGTCTCAAGGTCAAAAATTCTCCTGCAAGCAAGCTTGCGTCGAACTTCTGACCTTTTGACCCTAGTATCATATAAATATAGTTAATGAAAAATATCAATATTATAAATTTGATTATATATGAGATCCATGGTATATTCAAGATGATCAAGGGAGGGAATAAAAATTACTGTACACGGGTAGGAATTTTCTGAACTGAAAATTCCGTACAATACAGTGATGGTAGTGGATTTTGCCGATTCAGAATGCGAAGCATCGGCAAAATCAGTTACTGTTTGCGCAAGGCGTGAACAGTAAAAGGATTTATGTGCCGGGAAGAGAGCTTTTGACGGATCAAAATAACAGCAAATACGAACAGCAGCACAGCGGAGACAGTTTCCCGGAGATGATGAAAGAATGCGGGCTGTGCAAAAAGGGAGAAGGAAATGAGTTATTTAAAAACATTGCTTATCATCTGCCCGATCTTCTTTATTTCGGGTATCATTGATTCCATAGGCGGAGGCGGAGGCTTGATCGCACTGCCGACATACTTAATGATCGGATTGCCGGTCCGCTCGGCTTACGGCTGCAACAAACTGCAGGCGGGTCTCGGAAACCTGGTCTCAGCGATCAAGTATTTTAAAAACAACATGGTCGATCTGAGGATCGCACTGGTCTCAGCCATCACGGCGATGACGGGGGCATGGATCGGAACAAAGATCATCTTTCTCCTTCCGGAGGAGAGCATTCAGAAGGCCATCACGGTGGCACTTCCGGTGATTGCCCTCATTATGGTTCTCAGAAAGACAGACGCGAGAAACGTGATCATGAGAAGCGAGATATCAAAAAAAACAGTTGTTCAGGCATTGATCGTCGGCGTGATCATGGGATTTTACAACAGTCTTTTCGGACCGGGGATCGGTACCGTAGCGATCATTGCATTTACGATGATCATGCACTATGATGCGAGATGCGCGTCCGGTAACGGTAAGGTCCTCATTGTACTTACGAACGCCATCGCCCTTGTAAGCTATGTGAAAACGGGAAATGTCGCTTACGAGATCGCGTGTCCGGCAGCACTCTGTGCCATTGCAGGAAACCTCGTCGGCGTCAATCTGGCGATCAGGAAGGGTGAGAAGATCATCAAACCGGTGATGTTAGTCGTAGTGATCCTCACTGTGATCAAATTTGCATGGCAGAATCATCTGTGGGGTTAAAGGCATAAAATTCAATAAGGTTTATCTGTTTTTGTTTACCCATATAAAAGGGCTGGTCTTACTGTGGACCGGCTCTTTTTATGTAACAGGAAATTCCGGGGAATTCTCTGTTGCACAAAAGGCACGAACGTGCCAAGGATGCGCACAGGGAAGACTGCCGGTATATTTGCAGGGGCTGGGCTCCTCAGGGCTTGTTTTTAAGGCAGGAATGAGATAAGATAGTGTTAAAAGAATTCAGGAAAGAAGTGGAAAAACTATGTATGATGAGTTAACAAAAAATGATATAAAGAAGATGGAAGAGGAGATCGAATACCGGAAACTTGTGGTTCGGAAAGAGGCGATCGAGGCGGTAAAAGAGGCGAGAGCCCAGGGCGACTTAAGTGAAAATTTTGAATATTATGCAGCGAAGAAGGACAAGAACAAGAATGAGAGTCGGATCCGATATCTGGAGAGAATGATCCGGACGGCGAAGGTGGTCTCTGATGAGTCAAAAGACGATGAGGTCGGTCTCTACAACACGGTGGACGTGTATTTTGAAGATGACGATGAGACAGAGACCTATAAGATCGTTACGACGATCCGCGGAAATTCCTTAAAAGGACTGATCAGTTCCGAGTCCCCGCTCGGAAGGGCACTTCTGGGGCATAAGGTCGGTGACCGGGTACATGTGCAGGTGAATGACAGAGCGGGATATGATGTGATCATCAAGCGTCTGGAGAAGACCGTGGATGATGGAAGCGACGCGATCCGGAGTTTTTAAAAAAGACATTTTAAAGAAGACATTTTAAAGAAGACAGAGAGGTTGAGTATGAAGGATTTTAAAGTGGCGGGTTTTCCGCTGCCATTGTATGTCCTCATTCTGGCACTGACGGCGGCATGCATGTTTACGGGCTGTGTCCCGAAGAGTCTGGTTCCGGCGTTTTTAGTGTTGATGGTATTCGGTGAGGGCTTAAATGCGATTGGAAATAACGTGCCGGTGGTGAAGACGTACCTCGGTGGGTCTGTAATCTGTATTCTCGGTTCTGCGATCCTCGCGGCAGGCGGGCTGATCCCGGAGCAGACGATTGAGACGCTCGATTATTTTGTCAATGACAGTGGCTTCCTGATCTTTTATATCGCGGCGCTGATCTGCGGCAGTCTCTTTAATATTGACCGGAATCTTCTGCTCAGGGCTACCGTGAAGCTTCTGCCGGTGGCGGTGATCTCTCTTTCTATGGGAATTTTGCTTTCAGGAATTATGGGGATCATCCTTGGGGAAGGTTTCTGGGGTGGGATCCTCTATATCGGAGTGCCTATGACCAGCGGCGGAATGACAGCGGGTACAGTTCCTCTTTCTGCCATGTACTCCCAGGCGCTCGGCGTGGAAGCGGCGGATGTGCTGACAAAGATGGCACCAGCCACGGTACTTGGAAACTGTGTGGCGATCATTTTTGGCGGTCTTTTGAACAACTTCGGGAAAAAACACCCGGAGACGACCGGAAACGGTGTATTGGTGAATGATGGAAAAACGGTGAAAAAAACACCGCCATTGAAGCCGACATTTGCGTCTTTATGCACCGGGATGATCATTGCGTTCGCCTTTTATCAGCTTGGCGCGATCTTACACAGATTTGTTTCTGTGATCCCGACGTATGCGTGGATGATCATCGCGGTCGTGCTTGTGAAGGGAACCGGAATTATGTCCGAAGAGCTGGAGGATGCGGCAAGAGAGTGGGGGCAGTTTGCCATTAAGAGCTGGACGGCGGCGGCACTTGCGGGGATCGGTTTTACGCTGATCGATCTGAATACAATTTTAAAGACTCTGACACCGTTATATCTGATCACGGTGGTACTCATCGTGGGGATCATTACGTTCACGGCGTCAGTTCTTGGAAAGCTGGTTGGCTTTTTCCCACTGGAATCTGCCATCGCAGCGGGGATGTGTACAACAAATATGGGAGGTTCCGGAAATGTAGCTGTTTTGAGCAGTGCGCATAGAATGGAGCTTCTGCCATTTGCGCAGATCGTTACAAGATCCTGCGGAGCGCTGATGCTGACGCTTGGAGGAATATTAGTGCAGATGGTGGGGTAGGATCTGGATTCTGTATTGTGAGCAGCAGGCTTTTGCACTTGCTGCGCTTGTTTTAGTAAAGTATGGGATTTTTGCCCGTAACTGTGAGGCACTGAACAGTTACATTATGCATTAAAAACGGGGGGAGTGGCAAAGATGGAAATATATCAGCTTCGATATTTTGCATATGCGGCGAAATATGAAAATATCACGATGGCGGCGCAGGAATTGAATGTATCCCAGCCTTCCATCAGTAAAGCGATCCAATCACTGGAGCGCGAATTAAAAACAGAGTTGCTACGGAAAAACGGAAGATCCTGTATGCTTACCCATGATGGGTATTTATTGCAGGAAAGGGTGGTTCCTTTGCTTGAGGAAATAGAACGGCTTCCGTTAGAATTCCGTAATAGACAGAAGAAGAAAATGATCCGTTTGAACGTTCTGACCGCAGGGTTGCTTGTTCCGGAATTGATTCGCGAATTTCGGGAGGAAAATCCGGATGTTTTTTTTCAGGTGTTAGATCGCAGAGAGGCAACCAAATGGGATGTCTGCATTCGAAGTACACTGCCGCAGTATGTGTTCAGCAATGCGGTAAAATTGATGGAAGAGCCATTGTATCTCGCGTTTCATAAAGATTCATGGTTGAGAAATATGGAAAAAGTCAGGTTGTCAGATATCAGAAATGAACAATTTGTTATGCTGAGAAGCGGAGGAAGTATCCGGACGATTTCAGAAGCAATCTTCGAAAAAGAAGGGATTATTCCGGATATTGCATTTGAATGTGATAACGTTCATGTTTTGAGACGCATGGTACAGGAAGGGGTGGGGATCACCATCTGGCCAAAGTATTCCTGGAGAGATCACCTGAGAAGCGAGACAGATTTTGCAAATGTCTGTTATCGGCCGATCGATAACAACGAATTCAAACGATCCCTGTATCTGATCCTGCAGAAAGATCTGAAAATGACAGAAGAATTGGAAAAATTTTGCGAATACACGGAAAAATATTTCAATAGTATCAAAGAAGAATAAATAAAATTGTGCCAAATTCATTCGAAATGAGAATGTAAGTTATTCGTGAATAATATTTGAATAATATATATAATTATTGTACAATATGACCTATAAAAGAAAGCGCGTCTTTTTAAGAATCAGCCATATGAAGCTATGGTGAAGGCCGGAGAGACCTTCTTAAAAAGGAGCGCTTTTGTCGTGTTTATATCATTTTTGTTAATAGTAGTTGTTGATCACAAAAGGAGGATGAAGCATGTATCAGGTATCAGAGCGGGTAAAAAAACAGTTTGAATATACAATGAGTATTCCGTGTGTAAAGGAAGCTATGAAATTTATACAGGAAGATGAGAGAAATACGATTGAAGAGCAGAAAGAACTGGTTCTCATAGAGGCTCCGACGAGAGAGGAAGAAAAACGAGCTGCGGTCATGATGGAAAAATTTAAAGCTCTTGGCCTTGAAAATGTTCACATTGACCGCGGTGGAAATGTCGTTGGCCTTCGAAGAGGAAGCGGCAAAGGGCCGAAGGTATTGATCGAGGGTCATCTGGATACAGTCTTTCCATTTGGAACGGTACATGGTGTAGAGGAGAGAGACGGATTCCTCTACGCACCGGGAATCGGTGATGATACGAGAGCACTGGCAATGCTGCTGGGACTTTTAAGAGCATTGAATCAGAACGAGATCAAGACATTCGGAGACATTGTATTTGTGGCAACTACCCGTGAGGAAGGTATGGGCGGCCTCGGCGGAATGAAGGATTTCCTGAATGATAATGATGACATTGATATTTCACTTACAATTGATAACAATGACATGAGCGTATTGATCTTCGAGGCGACGAGCGGAGAGACCTACGAGGTCAACTTTTATGGTATCGGCGGTCATGCGTTTGGAGCGTTTGGTGAGATGGCACAGCCGATCCATGCAGCAGCCAGAGCAGTTGCGAAGATCGCTGATTTTACAGTTCCATCAGATCCGAAGACAAGCTTCTGTGTCTCCAATTTCCACGGTGGAACTGCGGCAGGAGTGCATGCGATCGCATCGCAGGCAACCATCAAATTTAATTTCAGGTCAAATTCACCGGAGGAGCTTGAAAAGCTTCGCACAAAAATCTTTGATGCGATCGAAGAGGCATGCCGGGAAGAAACAGAAAAATGGGGAAAGGATGAGATCACCTGGGATAAAAACCTGATCAGTCAGGTTCCGGGCGGAACTCAGGATTCCCATACACCACTGGTAGAATCCGCGTGGCTTGGTTTGAAGTCTCTGGATATTGAACCGGTATTCCATAAAGGCGGCTGCACAAATGCGAACGTAGCGGTTTCGAAAGGAATTCCATCGATCTGTCTTGGACGTGCGTTTGCACCGGATGAAAATAGAAAGAATATAATGAATCATAGTGTTCATGAAAAGTTTCCGATCACCGACTCATATAAGGCAGTTCAGCAGGCATTTATGGTATTGATGATGGCAGCAGGAATCGACGGAGAGACTAATTCTGTTGTGGAGGGAAAATAGATTATGAAGAAAATGACACTGATCGCTACAGGAGATGCGTTTATCACAAGAAGATTTCCGGAAGGCGGTTATGAAGGATTTGAGCAGGTCAGAGACGTGATCAGTCAGTATGATGTAAAATTTTCAAATCTGGAGATGACATTCCACAATGAGGAAGGATATCCGGCAGCATTTTCCGGAGGAACCTGGGCAATGGCAGATCCAAGAACCCTTGATGATATGAGATCGTTTGGTTTTAATCTGTTTAATACGGCAAATAATCATTCCTGCGACTACAGTCATGGAGGCGTTCTTGCGACCATCCGGAATCTCAAAGAGAGAGACATGATCTTTGCTGGAACAGGAAAAAACCTTTCCGAGGCATCAAAACCATGCTATCTGGAGACGAAAAACGGACGTGTCGCAATGATTGCGGTCTCTTCAAGCTTCCATGAGTCAGGAATGGCTGGTGGACAGAGCGCGGAATTGATCGGAAGACCTGGATTAAATCCGCTTCGTTATGAAACGATTTACCATGTCACGGAAGAGAATTATAAGAAAGCAGAAGAACTGGCGGCGCTTACAAAGATCAACGCAACAATGGAGCGGTCCGTTAAAAATGGTTATAAGAATCCGCCGGCTTCCGGAACCCTGCCGTTTGGAACATACAAATTTGTGCTGGATGAAAAAGACTGGATCGAGAGCGTTCCATTCCCGGCTGATATGGAACGTGTTGAGAAGGAGATCATTGAGGCAAAAAAACAGGCAGATATCGTTCTTGTAAGCTTTCATGGGCATGAGACGGATGGGGAAGACACAACGGTTCCATCCATGTTCCTTGAGACATTTTCAAGAAGATGTGTGGATGCGGGAGCAAATGCGGTAATCGGACACGGACCGCATGAACTTCGTGGAATTGAGATCTATCACGGAGCGCCTATCTTCTACAGTCTGGGAAATTTCCTTTTTGAGACAGAAACTGTGGAAAAGCAGCCTTACGATGCATACATAAATAAAAAAATGCCGCTGGATACCAAGGTAGGTGCTTATATGGATGCCCGTAGTAAAAACGGCACGGCCGGATACGGAGTGCTCCCGGAGATCTGGTTATCCGTGATGGCAGGCTGGACCATGGAAGACGGACATGTGACAGAAATCAAACTGTATCCGATCTCTCTTGGAATGACAGAAAAAAGGCCGCAAAAAGGAGTTCCGGTGTTGACCGGTGATGAGAAGGTACTGTCATACCTGGCAGAGCTTTCAAAACCTTACGGAACTGAGATGGAAATTAAAGACGGCGTAGGCACGATCAGACTTTAAAGAAGATAGAAGGTGAGCGGATATGGAAGAGAGAAAGTGTAAAATCCTGAACGAAATTGACCGGGACAGGGAAGAACTTGAAGAATTATCCAGAAAGATCCACGATGATCCGGAATTGGGATTTGAGGAATTTCATGCGCTTAGTTATATCAGTGATGTATTGAAAAAGCACGGATACCGTGTTGAACAGGGATACGGAGGTCTGGAAACGTCGTTCCGGGCTGAAAAAGAAGGATCAAAACCGGGTCCGACCGTAGCCTTTCTGGCAGAGTATGATGCGTTGAAAGGAGTTGGACACGGATGCGGCCATAATTTAATCGCAACGTGTTCAACGGGGGCTTTTCTGGGACTCGCTTCCGTGATGGAAGATCTCCCGGGAAAAGTATGTATCATAGGAACACCTGCGGAAGAAGGCGGTGCCGGAAAGGTAAAGCTTCTGAAAAATGGGGCGTTTGATGATGTTGACTTTGCCCTGATGATGCATCCGTCATCCGGTGGTTCAAATCTTGTAGGACGCGGAGGACGGGCTGCCTGCTCTGTAAAAGTGCATTTTACCGGAAAAGGCGCACATTCTTCCGTACCTAAAAATGGAATCAATGCACTGAGTGCTGTCATTCATGTTTTCCAGCAGATCGATCTGATGCGTCCGACTTTTGAACCGCAGGATAACATCAATGGAATCATTTCGAATGGCGGAAGTGCGGCCAATGTGATTCCGGCATCAGCAGATTGTGAATTCTGTATCCGCGCGGATACCATGAAGAGAATCGAAGGGCTGATCGATGTAATAAAACTCTGTGTCAGAAACGCGGAACAGTTGACCGGAGCAAAAGCGGATATCAGCTGGGGTGAGATATCAGCAGAGCGTTATCCGAACCGGCCGATGTGTCAGGCATTTAAAGATAACATGGCGACATTGGGAATTGAGATGAAGTGGCCGGATCCGAAGGCACAGTACGGATCATCAGATATCGGCAATGTTTCTATAAAAATTCCGGCGATCCATGATTATCTGTCGATCACTGACGATAAAACGATTCGGGCTCATACGAAAGAGTATGCGGATGCTGCAAAAAGTGAAGAAGCTCAGGAAATCTGTCTGAAAGGTGCGAAGGGTCTTGCGATGACAGGATATGATATTTTGTCAAGTGATGAGTTCCAGGCGGAGATCCGTAGATTCCATGAACAGCAGATCCCGGATTTTTATAAAAAGAAGAAATCATAATTAAGAAATGCAGTGATCTGTATAGGAAACTCAAAAAGAATATTTGAATAAATCGATCGGAATCGATATAATGAATATGAAGACTGCGCACCTGTGTGAGAATCAGATCACCAGGTGCGCGCAGTGTAAAGGAGAGGAGTACCTATGAACAAAATCACAAATGCGTCAAGATTTCTTTTTGAGGAACTTGTATCCAGGATACAGGAACGTTCCAACGCAGTGGGAATCGCGGTTGCGATCGTTGACCGAAATGGAAATACACAGTATGAAAAGTTTTTTGGATACCGGGATCAGGAGAGAAAATTGCCGATCGATGAGGATACGATCTTCGGGTTAGCGTCCGTCACGAAATCCTTTGTGGCTTTATCGATCATGCAGTTAGTCGAAGCTGGAAAAGTAGATCTGGATGCTCCGGTGAGCAAATATATTCCGGAATTTACAAACCGCAATCAGAAACCGATAAAGGTATGGCACTTTTTATGTCACACAGCGGGCTTTTATCCGATGCACCGCACAATCATCAATGAGATCGCGCAGAAGGCAGGACTGGATGAGAATGAGACAGGGGATTTTGCGTTCTGTGAGAAGATCGCATTGGAAGGAACAAAGGCAGTCGCTGAGCTGCTGGATGCCCAGACAAAGGAAAACGGCGGTCTGATCGGAGATCCGGGAAACTACATGAGCTATTGCAATGATGGCTTTGGACTTTTGTCGGAGATCGTACGTCGTGTCGGCGGAGAGAACAGCTTTGCGGAATATGTGAAAAAACATATTCTTGAGCCTCTTCATATGGAGCGGAGCAGCGGAGAGTATGTAAGACCGGCAGCGGATGCGAATGCGGCAATTCTCTACAAAATGCAAAAAGGTGTCATGACCTCCGGTAGAGATTACCATGACAATGCATTTTCTCTTGGCGGAGCCGGTTCCCTGAAATCTACGCTTGCAGACATGAAAAAATACATCTGCATGTATCTGAATTACGGAAAGGGAATCGATGGAACAAGGATCCTCTCCCAGGAGGGTGTACGGACGATGTGCCGCCCAAGAATCGATTATCGCCCGGAGAGCCATTATTGCTTTGGCCTTTCGCAGAAGAAGCTGGATGACCTGACGGTTATGGAGCATGGCGGAAGCCTGCCGGGAGTTTCGTCGAATTTATCCTGGTCGTATGATGCCGGAGTGGGCGTTATGGTACTGTGCAACACGTCGGGCGTGCCGGTTAGCACGATTGCGGATGCAGCAATGCGGATGTATCATGGAAGAAATCCGATCGAGGACCGATTCGTTTATCAGGAGACGGAGTGGGATGCGGAAAAGAGAAAGGCGATGTGCGGCACCTTCCGGTCTGATGAAGATAACAATATCACGATTTTTGAGAAAGACGGAATCATGGCAGCAAAAGAGGGAGAGACGCTTCTTCGATTTGTGCCGGTGCAGGAATTTTTAGGGATTGTGCGTAATCCGGATAAGGATGGTTACGTGAGATTTTTTGAAAATGAGAATGGTGAGATCTTTGCAATCGGATACGGTGGAAGAATGCTGCCGAGAGTAAAAGACTGATTGGATCAAAGTTTGAGCATGAAAATGCCGGGTGATCAGAAGAATGATCATCCGGCATTTCGTGATTTTGATAGGAATATGTCAGCTTCGCTGACCGGAATCATGCGTAAAGTCTCACGGACGTTTCGACTTGAATTTAACCGCCATACGGAATCCATACAGTGTGTTTTATATGACGATCAATTAGTGGATAAAGCCTTCTGCCCACTTTTTAAAGTTTGCGAAGTCCTCTTCGTTCGGATGGGAGAGACCTTCATTGTACGTGTCGCGAAGAAGCTTTCCCTTTGCGTCCTCCGGGTCCTTTTCGAGCATTGTGGCAAATTTATCGGCGACTGCCGGCTGCATTTTCCCCTGGCAGACGAAGCCTGTAAGAACGGTGTTGTTTACGGGAATATTTGCCTCTGCCTGCTTTAAGATCGAGTGGATGTAATCAGGAGCTGCATATCCGGCTGTGCCGAAAAGAGCGATCTTTGTATTCTGAAGGTTTTTTAAGAAGATCCGTGTCCTGTCATCACAGCTTCCTTTATCGGTCCAGAAGCCGGCGAAGATAAGATCCGCACCAAGCTCCGGGGAGTAGTGGGACGTATCACCGAAATAAACACAGTGCTCATGCGGAAGGATATCATGGAGACGATCTGCGAGTGCTGCAGTATTTCCAGTCTTACTGGAATAAACGATTGCATATTTCATAGGCATTTCCTCCACTTACTGTAATGATGCGGCAATTGCGTCTGCAAGTGCGTCAAGCTCAGCTGCCTGATTGTCTTTCAGGGCAGATTTAATGGTTACATCTGCCTCGAGCACATGGATATTTTTCATTGTACCGAGGATTTCCCCCATCTGTTTTGAGGTGGTTGCCGCCCAGGTTCCGTTCTGGATCAGGGCAGCGGTACGGTTTGTAAGACCGTGAGCTGCAAGCTGGTGGAGCAGTGTGTCCATATTGCAGAAGATACCGCCATTATAGGTGATAGATGCAAAGACCATCGCGGAGGTACGGAACGCGTCTGCAATGATGTAGGACGGATGGGTCTTGGAGACGTCAAAGACGGAAATATGGCGGATGCCGCGGTCGGCAAGCTTTCCGGCAAGGATATCGGCAGCTTTTTCCGTATGGCCGTAAACAGATCCGTAGGCGATCGTTACAGATTTCTCTTCCGGCGTATAGGAGCTCCATTTGAGGTATTTATCGATGAGCCATGGGAGATCTTCTCTCCAGATCACGCTGTGGAGCGGGCAGATCATCCGGATCTCGAGTCCGGCAGCCTTCTTTAAGAGACCCTGTACGGACATGCCGAATTTGCCAACGATATTTGTATAGTAACGTCTCGCCTCAGAGAGCCAGGTGCCCTTATAGTCAATCTCATCAGCAAAGATATTTCCATCGACAGCGCCGAAGGAACCGAAGGCATCGGCGGAGAACAGGATCTTTTCTGTCTTTTCGTATGTAACCATAACCTCCGGCCAGTGTACCATCGGGGCCATCACGAAGGTAAGCTCGTGGGAGCCGAGAGAGACGGTATCGCCCTCTTTTACCGGAATCGCGCGGCTGTCCACATCAAAATCAAAGAACTGTTTCATCATTCCCACAGCCTTTGCGGTGCATACGATCTTTGCCTCCGGGTAAACGGCGATCACATCGGCGATGGATGCGCAGTGATCCGGCTCCATGTGGTTTACGATCAGATAGTCCAGAGTGCGGCCGTTTAAGGCAGCGGTCACATTTTCGAGAAAATCATGGGTAAAGGATGCATCCACGGTATCGAAGAGGGCTGTCTTCTCGTCAAGAAGAACGTAAGAGTTATAGGACATTCCTGTAGGAACCGGATAAACATTTTCAAAGAGAGCGATGCGGCGGTCGTTGACGCCGACCCAGAAGAGAGAATCTGTAAGCTTTCTTATGTTATTCATGTTAGAAACCTCCTGATAATAATATTGCTGTGGCGCTTTCGAAATCTGACAGAACGAGAACGGTAAAATACCGGAAAGGTACTGGCTTTTAAAAGAGTCACAAAAGGTCGAAAAATAAAATTATCTGGCCTTATACATCTTAACTGTTGGCGAATTTTGAAGATATAAAAAATAAATTCAGACAAGACAGAAATATGGGCGCAGATATACTATCATTCTAAATGGAAAGCCTTTGGAAAGCAAGTAAAACCATCCTGTAAAATCTTAAAAAATTATTAAATACCAGTTGACAAGTGAGATATGAAGTCATATAATTCATTTGAAATTGATATTCATTATCAATACGATTGATCCAATAAATGGTTTGGTGAGAGGTGATGGAAATGCTTACAGATGTAATTGTTTTGTTGCTGGTTGCCATGGCCGTGATCGGTGTGATAAAGAGCATCCGGAAACAGAAGAAGAGCGGTTCCTGCGGAGGTTGCTGCGGTTCCTGCTCCGGGTGCAGCGGATGCGGCAGTGTCCATTACGATACAGCTCCGAAAGCTCACAAAGCCTGAGCGGATGGGAGTGTAAAGAGGAGGAAACATGATGCCAATGACATTTTTACGTGCCGGTGAGACCGGTATGATCCAGCGTGTCGGCGGAGCGGAGGATACAAAGAGATTCCTCGCGAATCTTGGCTTCGTGGACGGAGCGGCAGTGACAGTGATCTCTGAACTCAACGGAAACCTGATCGTAAACATCAAGGATTCCAGAGTCGCGATCAACAAGGAGATGGCAAAGCACGTTATGGTGCAGTAGCTGTGAAAAAGGACAGTAACTGTTCAGCAGTTTGCATTATCCAGCAAGGAAGTGCAGACTGGGAAGAATGGGCAGTTATGGATGATGAAAGTTCAAGTGGGAGATTTCCCACTTTGCTTTTTCCCCATAGGTTAGCATGCACTAATTAGCAACAACTAATCGGAAACCTTTGTAAAAATTCCACAAAAGGCAGGGGGAATGGATCCGGACCGCAGGAGTGGTTCACAAGGATAGAAAGGAGAAGACATGACATTACGTGAAGTTCCGGTACATACAACGGTTAAAGTTGTAAAGATCAACGGAGAGGGCGCATTCCGCCGCAGAATCATGGACATGGGCATTACCAAAAACAGCGAGATCTACGTTCGTAAAGTAGCGCCGCTCGGTGATCCGGTCGAGATCACGGTCCGTGGATATGAACTGTCTTTGAGAAGAGACGATGCGGAAAGTGTCGAAGTCGTTACAGTTTAATGGCGGGATAGATGTTTTGCCTGATGTGTATGCAAAGCATTGGCAAAACCCAGTTGCTGTCCCCGCGGAGTGTGGACAGTGACAACACAAGTGCAGGAAAATAGGAGGATGAAAAATGGCTATTAAAATCGCATTAGCCGGCAACCCGAACTGTGGTAAGACGACCATGTTCAATGCCCTCACAGGCGCGAACCAGTACGTCGGAAACTGGCCGGGTGTAACTGTAGAGAAAAAAGAAGGTAAATTAAAATCTGCCAAGAGCGGTGAAGAGATCATCATCACAGACCTTCCGGGTGTTTACTCCCTTTCCCCGTACACACTGGAGGAAGTCGTAAGCCGTGATTACCTCGTTCACGAGAAACCGCAGGCGATCATCAATCTTGTAGACGCAACAAACATTGAGAGAAACTTATATCTGACGACCCAGATCCTCGAAATCGGTATTCCGGTCGTGATCGCGTTAAACATGGCTGACCTGCTTGCAAAGAGCGGGGATAAGATCGATGTGAAGAAGCTTTCCGAGATCTTCGGCTGTGAAGTTGTTGAGACCTCCGCGTTAAAGGGAACTGGCCTTAAGGAAGTTGTCGAAAAGGCGATCGAGGCAGCGAAGAAGAACGAGTGGAAGAACCCGGCCGGCATCTTCTCCGGAAGCGTTGAGAACGCGATCGCAAAGGTTGAGGAGGCTGTCGGTGACGCTGTGGACGCAGACCAGAAGAGATGGTTCGCAATCAAGCTTCTTGAGAAGGACAGCAAGGTCATCGAGCAGTTACATCTTCCGGCATCCGCTATGGCAGCTGTCAACACAGAGGTTACCCGTCTTGAGAAAGAGCAGGACGACGATACAGAGAGCATCATCACAGACGAGCGCTATACATACATCGGAAGTGTGATCGACAAGGCCGTTAAGAAATCCGGCAAGAAGCTCTCCACCTCCGATAAGATCGATAAGATCGTTACAAACCGTATCTTAGGTATCCCGATCTTCGCGGCAGTAATGTGGTTCGTTTATTATATCTGCGTAAGTACACTTGGTACCATGGGTACAGACTGGGCAAATGATACATTCGGTGGCGGCATTCAGGAATGGGCAGGCGCGGCACTCGCAGCAGCAGGTGCAAGCGACTTCATCCAGAGTCTTGTAGTAGACGGTATTCTCGGCGGACTCTTCACCGTATTCGGATTCCTGCCGCAGATGGCACTCTTATTCTTAATGCTTTCCATCCTTGAGGACTGCGGATACATGGTACGTATCGCATTCGTCATGGACCGTGTGTTCCGTCACTTCGGACTTTCCGGTAAGAGCTTCATTCCGCTCCTTATCGCATCCGGCTGCGGTATCCCGGGTATCATGGCCTCCAAGACCATTGAAAACGATAACGACAGACGTCTTACCATTATGACAGCCACATTTATTCCGTGCGGTGCGAAGCTTCCGGTTATCGCTCTTTTAGGCGGCATCATGGTCGGCTGGACCTCCGGAGATTACTCCGATGCGGGAAATACAGCATTCTTAATGTATGCGTTAGGTATCGTCTGCGTTCTTGTAGCAGCGATCATGTTAAAGAAGACAAAACCGTTCTCCGGCGAGGCAGCTCCGTTCGTTATGGAGTTACCGGCATACCACATCCCGTCTGCCAAGACCGTTCTTATGCACACCTGGGAGCGTCTGTGGGGCTTCATTAAGAAAGCCGGAACGATCCTTTTCCTTGCCTGCGTGATCATGTGGATTCTTTTCACCTTCGGTTTCGAGAATGGTTCCTTCGGTATGGTAGAAGACACAGAGAACTGCCTCATGGCAATCCTCGGAAGCGCTCTTGCATGGATCTTCACTCCTCTCGGATGGGGCAAATGGCAGTGCGTTGCAGCGGCGATCTCCGGATTCTCCGCAAAAGAGGGTATCGTTTCCACAATGGGTGTCCTTGCAAATGTCAGCGAGGATCTCTCCGAGGAGACAGACGTTGTCGCAGCCGCGATCAGAGACTGGTTCCCGACAATGGCAGCAGCCTTCTCCTTCCTTGTATTCAACCTGTTAAACTCCCCGTGTCTGGCGGCTATTTCCACAATGGCCCAGCAGATGCAGTCCAGAAAGTGGTTCTGGTTTGCAATCATCTTCCAGAACGTATTCGCTTACTGTGTAGCACTGATGTTCTACCAGTTCGGACTTCTTATGGAAGGCGGTTCCTTCGGAATCGGCACAGCAGCAGCTGTTGTTGTTCTTCTCGGATTCCTCTATATGCTGTTCCGTCCGAATCCATATAAGAACCAGAAAAAGGCATCCCGCCGCTCTGTGGCAGCTTAATTTTAGCAGTATTACTTCATTATTCCATAGAAACTCTATAAAAGATCCAGGTCAGAGGCGGACATCGCTTCGTGGCCTGGATCTTTTCTGTTGGAAAACGCATAGCTTATAGAAGGAAGATTGCGAGAGCCGCGCCGGGGTCCGGACGGCCTTCGCGGATCAAAGGAGACAAAAACGATGGAAAATATCGGAAATATTATTCTTGGGATCATGATCCCGTTTGCGGGGACGACACTTGGAGCTGCGTGCGTATATTTTATGAAGAAGGGAATCCGTCAGAATGTGGAAAAAGGTCTTCTGGGCTTTGCATCCGGTGTCATGGTGGCGGCATCCGTGTGGTCACTTCTGATCCCGTCCATGAATCTTTCCGCGGATCTGGGACGTCTGGCGTTTCTGCCTGCGGTGACCGGATTCTTCTGCGGCATCCTGTTCCTGCTGTTCCTTGACGGGCATGTGCCTCATCTTCACATCGGGTGCGATGAACCGGAAGGTCCGTCCTGCACGTTAAAAAAAAATACGATGCTTGTCCTTGCGGTGACCCTTCATAATATTCCGGAAGGAATGGCGGTCGGTGTCATGTTCGCGGGCCTTCTTACGGCAAACAGCGGGATCACTTTAGCCGGTGCGTTTGCCCTGTCCGTCGGGATCGCGATCCAGAACTTCCCGGAGGGCGCGATCATTTCCCTGCCGCTCAAGGGTGAGGGAATGAGCAGCAACCGGGCATTTCTGTATGGAACGCTTTCCGGCGTTGTAGAGCCTGTCGCGGCGCTTTTGACCGTGCTGCTATACAGGGTCCTCGCTCCGGTCCTGCCGTATCTTCTCGCCTTCGCTGCAGGTGCCATGATGTACGTGGTCGTGGAGGAGCTGATCCCGGAGACCGCGGAGGGAGAACACTCGAATATCGGGACCATCGGGTTTGCGGTCGGGTTTGCATTGATGATGATGCTGGATGTGGCACTTGGATGATACAATATGGACGACTTTGCATCCCCGCGGAGCGTTTATCTCAGTCGGACCTGATTCCCACTGAGACGAGTTTGTTGTTACTCACTACCTGAAAGAGGTGAGAGCCTTCCCGGCTAAGATAATATTATAGGGAAGGGCGACGTCCCCTTGTCCTCTGTCCGGTGGAAAAAGGTCAGAAGAATAAAAAGAAAAGTGGATATCCAGAGTCCATGATGTGACTCTGGGATATCCACTTTTTATTTCCGGCAATCAGATTTTTCAACACGGATCAGTCAAATTATCAAAATTACATCTATTATCGGGAATGTTTGCTTAATTAGAATCTCTTCCAGGTACCACGATAGAAAAGCAGCAGCAGCGGGAAGAGCTCCAGACGACCGGCAAGCATATCAAAGGTCAGGACAAGCTTGGAGAAGTTGGAGAAGAGCCCGAAGTTCTGGGCCGGGCCTACAAGTTCCAATCCCGGTCCGATGTTGTTTAAGGTCGCCGCGACGGCGGTAAAGTTTGTCACAAGATCGAAGTTGTCGATGCCGATGAGCAGCACGGAAATAGCGAAGATCAGGATGTATGCCGCCATGAAGACATTTACGGAGCGGAGGACCACATGATCCACCGCGCGTCCCTCAAAATGGATCTTGCGGACCTGATTCGGATGGAGACTCTGGGAGAGCTCTTTTGTCAGGGACCGGAATAACAGCACGACACGGGACACCTTAATGCCGCCGCCGGTACTTCCCGCGCAGGCACCGATAAACATTAAGAGCACCAGGATCGTTTTCGGGATCGTTGGCCAGAGGTTAAAATCCACGGTGGCGAAGCCGGTGGTCGTGATGATGGAAGCAACCTGAAACGCGACATGGTGGAACGCGAGGAACAGGCTGTCGAAGAAATCCCGGACGAAAAACGTGATGACAAGGATCGACGCGGCAATGATCCCGAGGTACCATCGCGCCTCCTCGCAGCGCAGTGCTTCCTTCGGCTTTTTCATATAGAAGAGGAAGTACACGTTAAAGTTGATGCCAAAAAGGATCATAAACACGGTAACTACGCCCTGCAGGTAGGTGGAATAGCTTCCGAAGCTGTCATTCTTGATACCGAAACCTCCGGTTCCCGCGGTGCCGAAAACGGTACACAGGGAATCAAACACCGGCATCTGTCCCACAAGCAGGAGAACAAACTCCAGAACCGTCAGGAACAGATAGAGTCCATAGAGGATCTTTGCGGTGGACTGCACCTTCGGGACCAGCTTTGTGACAGAGGGGCCCGGGCTCTCTGCTTTCATGAGGTTCATATGATAGCCGCTTCCGGTAAGCGGAAGCAGGCAGAGAAGGAACACGAGAACTCCCATACCACCGATCCAGTGTGTAAAGCTCCTCCAGAACAGGATGCCGTGCTGAAGCGGTTCCACGGCGGGAAGAATACTGGCACCGGTCGTCGTAAATCCGGACACAGTCTCAAACAGGGCATCCACCGGATTTGTGATGGATCCGCTTAAGAGGAACGGGATGGAACCCATGATACTCATGACGATCCAGCTTAAGGCAACCGTCACAGAACCTTCCCTTGTGTAGAATACCTTGTTTTTCGGCTGCTTGCGGACAAGGATCACACCTGGGATCAGGCAGAGGACGATCGTGATGAAGAATGCCAGCGCGCAGCTTTCATGGTAGATCAGGGAGACTGCCAGGGATGGCACAAGAAGCGCCGCCTCCACGTCCAGAATCCAACCGATAATATAAAAGATCATCGAATAATTCATGGAATCGCTCCTTTATGATTTTAAGATATCCCGGATATCACCGAGACCGCGGTTTGTGGTCACGAGAATCACGGTATCCCCGACCTTGATCATATTCTGACCGCGGGGGGTGAGGATCTGACCGTTTCGGTTGATGCAGCAGATCAGAAGATTGTCCTTTAAGTTTAAGTCCATAAGCGGCACATTCGTGACAGCGGAATCCTCTTTGATGGAGAATTCCAGTGCTTCGGCACGGCCGTCCAGGATCTTATACAGCGTTTCCACGTTGCAGCCGATGGTGTTCTGGCGGGCACGGACGTACTGTAGGATATAGTCTGCCGTCAGGTACTTCGGGTAGATGATGCTGTCGATACCGAAGCTGTCGATCACGTCATCGAAGGCGATCTTATTGACCTTTGCGATGAGCTTTGCATTGGAGTGGAGTTTTCCGTAGAGGGCGAGGAAGATATTCTCCTCGTCAAGTCCGGTGAGGGCCACAAGGGAATCGGCGTAGGTCAGGCCTTCTTCCAGAAGAAGATCCCGATCACTTCCGTCCCCGTTTATGATGTCAGCGCCGGGAAGCACCTCGCTTAAGTAATCACAGCGCTCTTTCCGCTGCTCGATGATCCGGACACGGAACCCGATCTTTAAGAGGTCCTGGGCCAGATAGTGGGCGATGGTGCCGCCGCCGATGATCAGGGAATTTTTTACGGATTTTGAGCGGAGACCGATCTTTTCAAAAAACTGGGCCGTATTTTCCAGAGATCCCACGATAGAGAGGATATCCGTATCCTGAAGGACAAAGCTTCCGTTCGGGATCACGACCTCGGATCCGCGCTCAACGGCACAGATCAGGACATCGCATTTTAACTGTCTCATGATATCCATGACAGTTTTTCCGCCGAACCCGATCTCAGGTTTTAAGCGGAAACGGAGAAGCTCGACACGTCCCTTTGCGAAGGTGTCGATCTTGATGGCGGACGGGAATTTTAAGAGCTTTAAGATCTCTCTGGCCGCCGTCAGCTCCGGGTTGATGATCATGGAGAGTCCGAGCTTTTCCTGAATGAAGCGGATCTCCTTATTATAGAGCGGGTTTCTTACGCGGGCGATGGTGTCACAGTGTCCGGTCTTCTTCGCCATCAGGCAGCAGAGGAGGTTTAATTCGTCCTCGCCGGTGACAGCGATAAAGAGGTCCGCGCTTTCCACGCCGGCCTCCTGCTGGATATTGAAGCTGGCGCCGTTTCCAACGATTCCCAGGGCGTCAAACTGGTTGGAAAGATGTTCCACTTTCTGCGGATTCATATCGACCATAATGAGATCGTGGCCCTCGGCGCTTAAGCGCTCCGCAAGGCTCACGCCGACTTTTCCGCAGCCGACAATGATGATCTTCATATGTTTACCGGTCCTTTCAATTAATTACGCTTCCCAGCGTCCGGAAGCGCCGCACGGGAGTACAAGTTTGGAACTTGTAACCGGAAGTCCGATCTCCTCGGAGCTTACAGTTCCGCCGAACTGCGGAACAACAGCTGTTCCGAGCATATAAGTCAGAACGGCCGGAGCAAGTCCGGTTGTGTAGGAGTTGATCAGGTAGAATAACGGCTTGTCGGAGAGGAGCTTTGCACACAGCTTTACTAACGGGTAGATTGCGTCCTCGATCTTCCAGATCTCGCCCTTCGGGCCTCTTCCATAGGAAGGCGGATCCATGATGATCGCGTCGTAGTGGTTTCCACGGCGGATCTCACGCTCTACGAATTTTACGCAATCATCCACGATCCAGCGGATCGGCGCGTCCTCAAGGCCGCTGGACTTCGCGTTCTCCTTTGCCCAGGCGACCATGCCCTTGGAGGCGTCAACGTGGGTCACGGAAGCTCCGGCTTTCGCGGCTGCCAGTGTCGCTCCGCCGGTGTAGGCGAAGAGGTTTAAGACTTTGACCGGGCGTCCCGCGTTTTTGATCTTTTCGCCAAACCAGTCCCAGTTTGCCGCCTGTTCCGGGAAAAGACCGGTATGCTTAAAGCTGAAGGGCTTTAACTGGAAGGTCAGGCCTTTGTAGTTGATGCTCCACTGCTCCGGGAGACTGAAGAATTCCCACTCGCCGCCGCCTTTTGAGCTTCTGTGGTAGTGGCCGTTCATCTTTCTCCACTGTGGTGCCTTTTTATCGGTATCCCAGATAACCTGGGGATCCGGACGGACCAGAATATATTTTCCCCAACGCTCCAGCTTTTCACCGCCGGAACAGTCGATGACTTCATAGTCCTTCCATCCATCTGCTATCCACATAATTGTATTCCATCTCTTTCTTTAGACTTTTTTTGCGTAAAAACGGATCAGGGGCATAAAATGCCTATGATATACCAGTATAATAGATTCGGGGGATACTGTCAAATAGGAGTGGGGATGGAATGCGGGATGTTGGCGGAAATATGGGGAACATGAACGGAAAATGTGTCTTTCTGTGGCGGGAATGCGGCAGAACTGTGGTGGGGACTTAAGAGAATTGACAGGTATTTTCTGTTGAATAATCAGGGAGTTACTGGTAAAATAAAATCAGATGTATTGCGAAATGAAAAATACGGCCGGAAGGCAGAAATCCCATCGGCGAAGCTGATCCGGAATGGATGTTGGCGATAGTTATGCGCCTTTTGGGGTACAGGAAGGAGACGGAGCGAGTGAAGAAAAAAGGGTTAAGAATACTGGTAGCAGCGGCGGTCCTGACTTTCGGATGTCTGACGATGAACGCCTACGCAGCGGAAGGCTGGGCGCTTTCCAATAATATATGGACGTATCTTGATAAAAACGGAAACCGCGTGACGAATGAGTGGAAAAAGGGCGCGGACAATCTCTGGAGATATTTAAACAACAGCGGTGAAATGGCGGTCAACAGCTGGGCCGACAACGATTACTATGTGGATGCTAACGGAATCATGGTGGCGGATAAGTGGATGCAGATCGTGTCCCCGTACAGCAGAGACAGTCAGACCTACTGGTTCTACTTCGGTTCCAGCGGAAAAGTCACAAAGGACACCTGGAAGAAGATCGACGGAAAAAGTTATTACTTTGACTCTGACGGAATCATGCAGACCGGCTGGACCGAAGATGGGGATTACTATTTAAGCTCCAGCGGAGCGATGGTGACAGGATGGAGATATCTGGAGCCGAAGGATGAGGACAGCAGCCTTTACGGAACGGAAAGCGATGATGGAAAGTACTGGTTCTATTTTTCCGCAAGCGGAAAGAAGCAGAGCCCGTCGACCAGCGATGACGGCGGAGAGTATAAGGTAACAAAGATCGATGGAAAATACTATTGCTTTGACGCAGACGGACGGATGCGCACCGGCTGGGTGTATTTAGACGGTGATCCGGAAAATTCAAGTAAGAGTTCGATTGCGGATTGGAGATATTTCGCGGAGAGCGGGATCCAGAACGCTACAGTCGGCGCGGCGATCCCCGGCTGGCTTTCCTTAAACCCGCCGGAACAGCTTCAGGACAATGTGGATGAGCCGGTGGTATGGTATTATTTTGATAAAAACGGTGAGCCAAAGACCGGACCGGAAGACGGAAAAGCGTCCACGAGCGATTTTGTCCGCATCAATGGAAAGACGTATCTCTTCGACCAGAAAGGAAATCCGGTCAAAGGATTAAAGAAGGTACGGATCGGATCGACCAGCGAATATACGTCCTACTACTTTGATGAGTCATCCAGAACCTCAGTAAAAGGAAAAATGACCGTCGAGGAAGGCGATGGAAATAAGACCACGTTTTATTTCAATGAAGGGACCTATGCAGGCCGCGGAACAAACGGCGTGAAGAACGGATACCTTTATTATATGGGAAAACTTCAGCAGGCAGACAGTTCCAGCCGTTATGCGCTGATCAGCATTCCGAATGGAAACGGCGGTTATCAGACGTATGTGGTAAACAGCTCCGGACGTATCTCCAAGAATACGACGGTAAAGGACCGCGATGGAAACAAATATAAAGTTAATTCCAGCGGGATCCTGACGCATATCAATGACGAGGCAGCAAGCTCCACGGAAGATTACGGTGAGCCGACTGAGCCGGTATTTGAGAATGACTGATATGGATCCAGGATAAATGATAAAGGATTTTTTGAAAGACCAGGGGCAGAGATGTTCCTGGTCTTTTCCGTTAGCTGCCATGTATCCAGGAAACTTCCGGCAGCAGGATCTGCAGCAGAGAACTTTTACATATGATGGTTAAATAAAAGAGGATTCCGACTGCAAATACAGGCAGTCAGAAATCCTCAGTTTTTTAGTGTTTTAAACTTCTTCGCCGTTGATCAGCACATGCTGAATCACACCTGTCACATCAAACGGACAGCCGTCAACAATGACAACATCGGCGTCTTTTCCTTCTTCCAGAGAACCGACGCGGTCAGCGATGCCGATGTGCTCGGCCGGGTTGATGGTTACGGCGCGGAGTGCGTCATATTCGTCCATACCGGCTTTGATGGCGAGCCCTGCGCAGAGCGGCAGATAGTGGAGCGGAGTTACCGGCGCGTCTGTGATGATGGAGACATGACATCCGGCTTTTGCGAGAATGCCCGGTGTTTCCCAGGTCTTATTCTGGAGCTCAAATTTGGAGGCATGTCCGAAGGTCGGACCTACTGCGAGCGGGAGATTTTCCTTAGCGAGTTCATCCACGATCATATGGCCCTCTGTCACGTGCTCCAGAGTCAGGCCGACACCGAATTCTTTCGCGATACGGATCGCAGTGAAGATATCGTTTGCCTGATGGGCATGGGCTTTTAACGGGATCTCATGGTTTAATACCGGGATCAGAGCTTCGGACTTCTGGTCGTAAGCCGGAAGCTTGGAAGCGTCATCACCGGCCGCCTCGATCTTTGCCTTGTAAACCTTCGCTTTATTTAAAGCCTCGCGGATCTTTGCGGCATTTGTCATACGGCTGGAGATTCCCTGTTTCTGGTAGCAGCGTTTCGGGTTTTCACCGAAAGCGCATTTCATAGCGATCGGGAATTTTACGATCATATTGTCAACACGGGTTCCAACCGGTTTGATAGCAGCGAAGGTTCCGCCAATGGAGTTGGAGCTGCCTGGACCGGTTGCGAAGCAGGTAACACCGGCTTTCGCGGCCATCTTCATACACGGGTCAAACGGGTTGATTCCGTCGATCGCCTGTACCTGTGGAGTTACCGGGTCATTCAGTTCGTTGTAGTCATGCCCCTCGTAGCCGATCCCGTAGCCGTCAAGACCGATATGGCAGTGGGCCTCAACAAATCCCGGATAAACCTGGAGTCCGGTGGCGTCGATAACCTCAGCACCGTCAGCAGAGAGACCTTTTCCGATCTTCACGATCTTTCCGCCGTCGATCAGGATGTCAGCGATAAAAGTTTCCTTTGATACCGCTGTGTGAAGTGTTCCGTTCTTGATACAAATCATGGGAATTCCTCCTCTTTTCAAATCATAACTCCATCATACATGAATTGCGAGAATATTTCAAGGATTATTTCTGTACAGTAGTTAAAAAAAGGTTATGATTCGCGCTTTGCGCAAACAGTAACAAAAAAGGAACTATATCATCTTAAAAGATGAAAAGTTCCTTATAGTTGAGTTATGAAACTACATTCACCGGTTTCCCCTCAAGGAATCCCTTTACATTTCCGGCAAGGATGGAAACGAGGCGCTGTCTTGTCTCAAGTCCCTTCCAGCCCATATGCGGGGTGAGGATCACGTTGTCGAGGGTGTAAAGCGGGTTGTCGGCTTTCGGCGGCTCAGTTTCCTGGACGTCGAGGCCTGCGCCTGCGATCTGGTGCTTTTCAAGCGCTTCGATCAGAGCCGGTTCATCGATGAGAGCACCGCGGGAGGTATTGATCAGGAATGCGGTCGGCTTCATGAGCGCAAGAGTCTCTTTATTGATCATATGCTTTGTCTGCGGAGTTAACGGGCAGTGCAGGGAAACATAGTCACTGTTCTTTAAGACTGTCTCAAGATCCACATAGCGGATGCCGTCTTCGTCGGCTCTCGGTGTTCTTGTATACACGAGAATATTCATATCAAGAGCTTTTGCAATCTTCATTACAGTCTTTCCGATATGTCCGGCACCGATGATTCCTAAAGTCTTTCCGTTTACCTCAACGTGCGGAACCTGGAGATTTTTCGTAAAGTTATCATGGTTTCCGTTTGCCAGCATTTTCATCTGGACCTGCATGGTGGAGCTTAAATTTAAGATCATCATGACCGCCGTGTGGGCTACGCGCTCGGAGCTGTATGCCGGGATATTGCAGACGGTAATCCCCTTCTCCCTTGCGGCATCAAGATCCAGATTGTTGTATCCGGTACCGGCCTCACAGATCAGCTTTACGGAAGCTGGAAATTTGCGGATCAGGTCACCGTTCACCGGCATCTCCTTTGTGACGATAATATCAGCTCCCTCAATGCGCTCTAAGAGCTGTTCCGGTGTGGTATCATCGTAGACGGTCACGTCGGAAGAGAGAACAGAAAAGTCGAGATTTCCGTCAAAGTTCATTTTTTTTGCGTTTAATACAACGGTCTTGTCGCTCATGGGTAAATCCTCCTGAGAATAGTAATAGTTCGTAGTTGGTGGACATGTTTATTATAGCGCTCTTGAAATTAAGACGCAAGAAAAAGCTGCCCGCGAGGGACAGCTTTTTCTTGTGTGATGGGTTTTCTATTTTCAGGTTTGTTGATGGGCTATTTTACTGCGCTTTCCGCTGCATTTTCGCAACGAGGGCGCTGGTCCTCTGACGGTAGTCGTCGAGTTCGGTGACGATTCCCATGAAAGAGGAGATAAGATCTAAGGAGGCGCGCAGAGAACTCTGCTCACCCTGTACGACTGCGCGTTTTGTGAGGCGCATAGCCTGCTGCGGCGCTGCCAGAAGCTTCTCCATATACTGCTCCACAAATGCGTCAAGCTCTGCATCCGGGACGCAGTGGGTAACGAGACCCATATCCGCGGCTTCTTTTCCCTTTAATGTGCGGGCTGTCCAGAACAGGTCTAAAGCTTTATCCCGGCCGACGAGACGGGGCAGGAAATATGCTCCGCCGTCACCAGGTACAATTCCGGCATTAAAATAGCTTTCCGACATGGAAGCATTCTCCCCGGCGATCCGCACATCGCACATGAGAGCCATGTCAAGACCGGCACCGACTGCGGCACCATGGATCTTGGCAACCACCGGTTTATCGATTTCTTCTAAAAGAAGCGGAATTCTTTGGACTCCCTTCCAGAGTGAATTCTTTCTTGCGAGGGCTGTGGAGGAGATATCTTCATGACTTTCGAAGAATCCGTCACCGGCTGCCATTGCCTTGACGTCACCGCCTGCGCAGAACGCTTTTCCGTTTCCGGAAAGCAGAAGTGCATATACATCATCGTTGTCACGGACATCTTCCAACGCTTCTGTCCAGAGACGGATCATCTCCTCGCTGAAACAGTTGAGCTGCTTCGGACGATTCAGTGTGATGCGTGCAAGGTGGTTGTGTACTTCGTAGATCAAGTCTGCCATAGAATATCTCCTCCCCTATTTACTCTCTCAATATACCATATTGTGGAACTGATTTCATTATATGGAATTTTGCGCAGAATGTCAAGCCCTTGAAACCGGTTTTAACGTAAAATTTGCAAAAAAATATTGTCCAGAATCGAAAAATCCTGGACAATATCACAAAGCGAAAAAGTGTTGCATTCTATATCACAATATGAAATTCTGTTACAGACGTAATGATTTAACCATCCGCACACTTGATTTACAGAGAGAGCAGCATCCACCCCGCCGCGCACATAATTATGAGAAATATGAGATTGTAAAGGGTGAATACCATCATGTACGTTCCGGACTTTGCTTCCGGAATCTCAGCGTAGGCCCGGTAGGAGATCACGCTTGCCATGGATGCGATCAGGGTCCCAAGACCGCCGACATTCACACCAAAAAGCAGAGGACGCACCGCACCGGTAAAGCCGGAGAGCAGGATCGCCGCGGGGACATTGCTGATGCACTGGCTTAAGAGAACACCTGCCGGAAATTCATGACCGGAGATCAGCTTCGTGAGGAGTCCGGAGATCGCAGGGATCCGTTCCATATTGCCGATAAAGATAAAGAAGCAGACGAATGTCAGGAGCAGAAAGTAGTCGACCCGGATAAACAACGAGCGGTCCTTTATGAGAACAGCAGCCAGGATGATGAAAAACATGACCGGCCAGGAATAGATCCGAACGACGCAGCCCAGACAGACGAGAAAAAGCGCCAGATAGAAGATCAGAGAAGTCTTCGTGGGACAGCCGTCCTGGTGAAGGGAGGTCCGGCTGAGGGTGATTACTTTATTTTTCAGCAGGAAAACGGCAGCTACAAGCAGCAGGGCTGAGAGTACCGTTAACGGCAGCATGTATCCCATAAGCTCACCGGCAGAGAGGCCAAAGGAAGAGTAGAGATACAGGTTCTGTGGATTCCCGATGGGTGTTGCCATACTGCCGAGGTTCGCGGCGATAGTCTGCAGGACGATCACAGGGATCATGAGTTCCGGAAGTCCAGCCATATTGAGGATCAGGATGGAAAACGGGACAAATGTGATCAGGGACACGTCGTTCGTGATCAGCATGCTGGAGAAAAAACAGAGTGCTGTCAGGGTGAAGGCGAGCTGGCGTGTGGAATGCATTCCGGCGAGCAGGGATGATCCGAGATAACGGAACAGACCGATCTCCTTCAGCCCGGCGACCACTGTCATCAGGGAGAAGAGGAGTGCCAGAGTGCGGAAGTCAATGTAAGACAGATACTCTGGTGACGGAGCGACAAAAAACATGGAGAGGACCGCCAGAACCGCTGCCGCGGAAAGGACTGGTTCTTTTTTTATGAATGACATGGATCGATTTCCTTCCTTATATAAATATTGTGCATGCGGCAGAAGACAGAAAAACTGTATACAAAGTGCCGCCCTGCAATTCAAGTCGAACATCCGAGAGACTTGGTGCGTGATTCTGGTCAGCGAAGCTGACAAATCCTATCAGAGTCACGGCCTATCCTGCGGGATGGGAACAACTGCAAAACTTCTGTAATTATTATAAACAGTGGCTTTACGAATGTAAAGAAGAAGAGTATACTGTACATGTTTGGTCACTGCAAATGGGTAGGAATTTTCTGACCTGAAAATTCCGTACAATACAGTGGTGGCAGTGGATTTTGCCGATTTGGAATGCGAAGCATCGGCAAAATCAGTTACTGTTTGGGCTTCTTTCATGCCCGTATAGACAATGATGTTAGAATAATGGAAAGCGGCAGCTCTGGATGAAAATTCCTGGGTGCCGCTAATTTACGCGGAATGGCAGCGCATAAACAGGACAGGATGTCTGCTGTTTCTGTTTGAGGGAGGAATATTATGGGGAACAACAAGTTTTCAATCGCCAGTGTTGGAAACCGGCGGGCATTCCGGGATGGAGCCCGGGACGGGGTGCCGATCGCGCTCGGGTATTTTGCGGTATCATTTTCACTGGGGATCGTGGCGCGGAATGTCGGGATGACACCGATTCAGGGAATGATCACAAGTGCACTCTGCAACGCGTCCGCAGGGGAATACGCGGGCTTTACGATGATCGCCGCGGGGGCAGCGTATATTGAGATGGCGATCGTGACACTGATCGCGAATGCGAGATATTTACTGATGAGCTGTGCCATGAGCCAGAGAATGGATCCGGACATGCCGTTTTTCCACAGGCTTCTCATGGCCTTTGATATTACCGATGAGCTGTTTGGAATTACGATCGCAAGACCGGGCTACTTAAATCCCTGGTATATGTACGGGGCAATCGCATTAGCGCTTCCCGGCTGGGCTGTCGGAACAGCCCTTGGTGCGCTGGCAGGTAATCTGATGCCGTGGCGTCTTGTGAGCGCCTTCAGCGTGGCGCTCTACGGAATGTTCCTCGCGATCATCATTCCACCGGCGAGAAAGAGCCGCATCCTTGCAGGCCTCATCGCCATCAGCTTCGCGGCAAGCTACCTTGCAGAGCATCTTCCGGGGATCTCATCGATTTCCAGCGGCACGAGAACGATCATTCTGACTGTTGTGCTCTCATCCGCAGCAGCGATTCTCTTCCCGCATCCGGCAGAGGACAGTGAGATCGAGGTTCAAGAAGAAAACCAGGAAGGAAAAAATAATTCTTCTGCAGGTGCAGCAAAACAGGGAGCTTAACTGTATATATAGTAGAAAGCAGTTCTACTTGTAAGAAAAAGAAGTATTTACGAAAACTGTATCGTTAAATTAAGAGGAAATACATAAAAAACATGGAAAAGAATATTTATCTCTATATTGCGGTGATGGCGGGCGTTTCATATCTGATCCGTGTCCTGCCGCTCACATTGATCCGGAAACCGATTAAAAATCAGTTTATCCAGTCATTCTTATATTACGTCCCATATGTGACGTTAGCTGTTATGACGTTCCCGGCGATCCTCTCCGCCACAAACAGTACGGTGTCGGCGGCGCTGGCGCTGGTCATCGGAATCATCGCGGCGTGGTGCGGAAGAAGTCTCCTGTCCGTTGCGGTGATCTGCTGTGCGGTGGTGTTCGTCACAGAATTTTTCTTAGTGTAGTAAAAATACATAAAACACATATATTTAGTAAAACAAAAGCAGTTTCGGCATCTGATCATCCATCAATCAGATGACCGTGCTGCTTTTTACTTTATAGAAGACCGCTTACGGCGTTCTCGCAGGGCGTGAAAAACCACGAAAAAAGCAGTACATGGCGCAGAGAAACTGAATGCGGCGGTCTGCCAGACCAATGCTTTAACGTCGTAAAATAAATGAGATAAAATCCCATTGTCTGAAATTTCACAATACGAAATATATTCCATTTTAGCAAAAGTGCTGATTTTCTAAGCGGAAATTTGGCAATTATTTGGAAGAATCGTACTTGTATTTGTGCGGGAAAGTTGTTATAATCAGTAGCCGTGTTAAGCGAAAAAAAGAGTAATGGCTCATAAAAGCTGATTACATGGAGGTTTACCCATGAAGAAATTATTTGCATTCTGCGCAGGACTTCTGGCGGTCTTAAACCAGACTGCAGTTACAGCGCTTGCGGCAGAACCAGAGGCTGCCGGGGCGGCAGCACAGACGCCGTTATGGCTTTGTATTCCATTTGCAGGACTCCTGCTCTGCATTGCGGTCCTTCCGCTTGTGAAAGCAGAGTGGTGGGAGGCGCACCAGCCGCACGCGGTCGTGTTCTGGTCCCTGCTGTTCCTGATCCCGTTCGCCGTGAAGTACGGTGTGCCGAAGGCGGCGGAGACGACACTGGAATGTATCATAAACGACTACCTGACATTCATCGTCCTTCTTTTCGGATTGTTCTGTGTGTCCGGTAATATTACCCTGTCAGGTGATCTCGCTGGTTCCCCGAGGATCAATGTGGGACTTCTGGCACTCGGAACCCTGTTATCCAGCTGGATCGGGACCACCGGAGCCAGTATGTTAATGATCCGTCCGATCATCAAGATGAACGCGTGGAGAAAGAGAAGACGCCACATTGTGGTCTTCTTTATCTTTATGGTGTCCAATATGGGCGGCTGCCTGACTCCGATCGGAGATCCGCCTCTGCTCATGGGATTCATGCGTGGGGTCCCGTTCTTCTGGAGCTTAAAGCTTTTGCCGATCCTGATCTTCAATATGATCATCCTGCTGTTCATCTTCTATCATTTTGATATGAAGGCATACAGAAAAGATATCGCGGCAGGCTTAAAACCGGATATCAGCAAACCGGGTACTGAAGTGAAGATCCGCGGCGGCCACAACCTGATCTTTATCATTATGATCGTGATCGCCGTTATCTTAAGCGGTACCCTGCCGTCCATGCCGATGTTTCAGGATGCCGCAGGAAATGTCCTCGGGATCCATGTATTCGGAGAAGTTACATTATCCTATCCGGCGATCATTGAGTGTGTGATCATCCTTGTATCCGCATTCCTGTCCTTTAAGACGACGGATGGATCGATCCGCCGAGAGAACCACTTTACCTGGGGCGCGATCCACGAGGTTGCAGTTCTCTTCGTCGGTATCTTTATTACGATGCAGCCGGCGCTTATGATCTTAAAGGCAAACGGAGCGGAGCTTGGGATCACAGAACCGTTTGAGATGTTCTGGGCGACCGGTCTGTTATCCAGCTTCCTCGACAATACGCCGACCTATCTGGTATTCCTGACAACAGCAGGCGCATTAGGATTGTCACAGGGCATGGTGACGGCCCTCGGAACCGTTCCGGTCAAGATGCTGGAAGCGATCTCCTGCGGTGCCGTATTTATGGGCGCGAATACATATATCGGCAACGCGCCGAACTTTATGGTCAAATCCATTGCGGATGAGAACGGTATCCGGATGCCTTCGTTCTTCGGATATCTGATCTGGTCCTTTGGAATTCTTGTTCCGGTATTCATTGTGGATACTCTGGTATTCTTTTTATAGGAAGGGGGAGGAAATATGGCTGCAACGAAAGAAGAAATCAAAGAACTGGCAGAACATATCTACGATCTGGACGCGGAGGTCTATGTCCACCTTGGTTCCTCCCTGGGACGTGTATTCAACCGTGACAGAGAGCGCTGCGTTAATGAACTTACGGAGCTCCTCACAACAAGACCGCAGGGACATTTAGTCCGCAGCGAGCTTGGACTGATCGCGAACATGGCCCGCACCATCGAGGATAAAGAAGAACGCGCGATGTGTATGACCGAGTACAACCGCATCCTCAATGAGGTCATGAGTCTTCCGACAAGCTTCGCCAGCGGCGATGTGATCGACCCGATCCTCGCAAAGTTAAACAGCTTCAACGTAGCGAATCGTTTCTCAAACGACGACCACCTGATCATCTGCATCAGCTGGACATACGGAAGCGGCGGAATCGATGTCGGCTTCAAACTTGCGGATAAGCTTCATATTAACTATTACGATGCCGATATTTTCGAGGCAGTATTAAAACGCCTCGACGCGGAGAAGGATAAGACGATCCGTGACGCGGCGGGATATGCCCATGTCTCTGAGGAACTGCAGCAGAGTCCGGCGAGCGAGTTTGAGGCAGTGACCCATATGTCCCTGAAGGATCATATCAAATATTTCAGCCGTTACCACGGCCTGAACCGTCAGGATGCCGTCTTCTTCAACCAGAGCGACCTGATCTGTGATATGGCGAAAAAGGAAGACTTTATTATCATGGGCCGCTGTGCCGATGCGATCTTAACGAACAACGGCATTCCGCATATCAGTATCTATATCACTGCACCGATCGAGCAGAGGATCCAGCGCGCGATCGAGGTAAACTCCGGATTAGACCGGAAAAAAGCGCGCCATTTACTGAAAAAACTTGACAAAAAACACGCGCATTATTACAATTTCTATACTGGAAGAAGCTGGGGAAACGCGAACAACTACGATCTCTGTATCAACAGCGCAAGCTATGGAATCGACGGTACCGTTGATTTCATTCTGCGAATGATCGGGCGTGACCATGAAAAAAAGAACGATAAGAAATCAGAATAGTGACCTGAGCAAAACACCGCCGGTGAATCGACCGGAGGCGGAAAATACAGGTTCCATGCCTGGCTTTCACAGAGCCAGGCATATTCTTTTTACGCGAACAACGAGCCAAAGTCCGCGCTTACGCGAGAACTTGGCGACTGTCGCCTGCAGAAATTTCCCACTGTATGCGTAGGCATGATCTGGCGGAAATAGTATCAGATAAAACCGGAAATGTAACTATGATTAAGAGGAAAGGACCAACAACCATGCAGCTTGATATGACAAAGGGAAGACCATTGCCGGTGATCCTGCGGTTTACGATCCCGCTGGTCATCGGAAATGTTTTCCAGCAGCTTTACAATATGGCGGACACGATCATCGTGGGCAGATATGTCGGCGCGGGAGCGCTGGCGGCGGTCGGCTCAACCGGAACGATCATGTTTCTGACAACGGGATTTGCACAGGGGATCACGGCAGGATTCTCGATCCTGACTGCGCAGAGATATGGTGCCAATGATGCCAGAGGCGTGAAACGCAGTGTGGCAAACGGAATTCTCCTGTCTGTGATCGCAGCGATCATCATGACGGTGTTCTGCGTGTGCATTATGAATCCGCTGCTCCATCTGATGAACACACCGGCAGATATTTTTCGTGATGCCTATACCTATATTATGGGGATCAGCATTGGACTTACGGCGAATATTTTCTATAACCTGTTTTCTTCGTACCTGCGTGCGGTCGGAAACAGTCAGGTCCCGCTGTTTTTCCTGATATTTTCCGCCTGTCTGAACGTGGGACTGGATCTGCTTTTTATCATCCGAGGCGGTATGGGCGTAGCGGGGGCTGCCTGGGCGACGAATCTGTCCCAGGCGATCTCGGCGGTGCTCTGCGTGGGATATATCTGGGTTAAGGTTCCATCCTTAAAGCCTGATAGGGAACACTGGAAGATCCACGGAAATGACACGAGAAACCAGCTTGCGGCCGGGATCCCGATGGCGTTCCAGTTCGCGATCACTGCATCGGGGACTATGATCATGCAGTCCGCCATCAACCTCTTCGGCTCCGTGGCGGTTGCGGCCTATACGGCTGCGGCGAAGCTCCAGAGTCTTGTGATCCAGGGCATGATCGCCATGGGACAGACGATGGCGACCTACGGTGGTCAGAATTATGGAAGCGGAGATGTCAAGCGGATCAAGTCAGGCGTGCGATCTGCGCTCCTCGCGGAATTTGTCTACTCCGTTGCCGCAGCGGCACTGATGTGCGCACTCTTAAAGCCGTGTCTCGGGCTCTTCTTTACAGGAGACGTAGACCTTGGGGCTATGATGCCGTGGGCAAAAACATACTGCTACATGACGGCGGTCTTTTTCCTGCCGCTCTGCACGATCTTTATTTTCCGCAACATTATGCAGGGCTGCGGTTACGGATTTCTCCCGATGATGGGCGGTGTGTCGGAACTGATCGCGAGACTGCTGGTCTCAATGGCGGCGATCCAGCTTCTGAGTTATCCGCTGGCGTGCTTCGCAGATCCGGCGGCATGGATCGCAGCAGCTTTATTTACAGGAATTTCTTATTTATTTGTTATAAAGAAGATCGAAAAAGAACTTTCGTGACAGCTACAGTTTTGAAGAAATTAAGAAGACCGGATCCGGATGCTCCAAAGACGGGAGATGAAACACACCGGAATTTCTGGTTCCTGATGATGGGGATCTCGGCTGCGGGAATCCTCTTTATGACCAGGAAAAAAGAACAGGAGTGAGGAGTCTGCAGGGCCGTGGATATCCAGGACTGCAGGCGGATCAGAACATGGGGAGCTAAGAAATGAAAAGAAAGAAAAATCCGTTGTGGTATCGGATCGGAGTCCTTATTTTCGGCGGGATCTTCTGTTTCTCCGCCTATATGGCAGGTCGTGATATCTTCGAGGCACGAAAGGAGGCGGCGGCATTCAGGAAACTGAGTGAAGCTGCTTCTGACTATATGGAGACTGCGGAACAGAAGGACTCCATCGTGGATCCGGCGGATGATCACACGACAGAAGTGGAAAATACGGCGGAGGCAGAAGAAAAACAGGAACTCCTGAGGGAGGCTGCCGGTTATGCGTCTCTGGCGGAGCAGAACCCGGACTATGTCGGATGGCTGAAAATCCCGGGAACGCGGATCGATTATCCGGTAATGAGCAGAGCATCCGATCCGGAATATTACCTGCATAGAGCGTTTGACGGATCCCGCTCGTCGGGTGGAACCCCGTTCCTTGGGCAGTTGTCGGATAAGGACAGCACCTGTATGATCGTGTATGGACACAACATGAAAAATGGTTCCATGTTTGGGACCCTGGATGACTACAAGTCGGAGAAATGGCAGACGGAACATCCGGTCATTGAGTTTTTTGTGGATGGTGAAGTGCGGGAGTATGAGGTGTTTGCAGCGGCGGAGAGCAGAGTCCTCTACGAAGATGAGGAAGGATTCCGCTATTACCGGTCCGGAGGGGATCTTTCAGAGGAGGAATACGGGAAGCTGATCACATGGCTTCAGGAAAATTCTGACTATGAAACGGGGATCATCCCGGAATACGGGGAGCAGATCCTGATGTTGTCCACATGCAGTTATCACACGAAGGATGGTCGGTTTGTGGTGGCAGCCAGGAGAATCAGTGAACCGTGAGAAATCTCCATAATAGTAGATTGGAAGAAAGAAAATGCTTTTTGGGAGAATGCCCGGAAAGCATTTTTTGATCAGGGGATCGTCGGGAGAAAATGGCTTGACATGCCGGGTGATCTGGGGTATCCTCAGAATCAGATAGATCCGGATTCGGAGAAAGGAAAGGGAGTTATGGCAGAAAAAATTTTGATCGTTGTGGACATGCAGAAGGATTTTGTGAATGGAAGTCTCGGCAGTAAGGATGCGGAGGCAATCGTTCCGGCTGTTGTCAAAAAGGCGGAAACGTTTGACGGGGAAGTGATCTTTACGAAGGACACACATTTCGAGAACTATATGGATACTCAGGAGGGACATTTTCTTCCGGTTCCTCACTGTATTAAGGGGACAGACGGCTGGGACCTGATCCCAGAGCTTGAGAAGATCGCCATAGAGCGTGACGCGGCGACTTACGAGAAAATTACCTTCGGATGTCCGGAGCTGGCGGAAGATCTTCTTGAGAGAAATAAGAAGACACCGATCGAGTCCATCGAGCTTGTGGGACTCTGCACGGATATCTGTGTGGTTTCAAACGCGCTCCTGATCAAAGCGTTCCTTCCGGAGACACCGGTCTTTGTGGATTCCGCATGTGCGGCAGGCGTTACGAGGGAAAGACATGAGGCGGCTCTGGAGACTATGAGAAGCTGCCAGATCGTTGTGAAGTAATAAGAAAGAATCATACAGACGGGAAAGGTATGTGCAGATCTGAGTTCTTTACGGAAAGTTCTCAGGTCTGCACATTTGTTTTTTTCGAAACAGGAGATTCCGGGGAATGATACACATCCGCGCGTATAAATTTTCATCTCCTGTAATAAGATGGTAAAAATATCATCGAGGGGCAACCCCTATGAAGGAATATATTGAAGAGCGGGCGATTCAGATCGCGAACTATATTATTGATGAGAATGCGACGGTGAGACAGACAGCAAAACGGTTTGGAATTTCGAAAAGTACGGTGCACAAGGATGTGACAAAAAGGAACGGTTCATGTGGGTCATCAAATAGGCATAAAATAAGGCTTTTCAAAAATCTGTGGTATGCGAGCAATGACTAATATTCATAATATTCAATGGAAGTCATGTGTGGAAGTCGCCAACGTAAGTTAGAGCCAATAAATGCGCTGGCGACTTTTATATATTTTTTGTATACAATCAATTCTATTATAGGCAGAAAACAGGTTTACTGGGGCGGGGAGACTATTTTGGGGAATGTGTTTTCTGCACTGTATTATTTAATACATTCTTGGTTTAGTGTTGATCTCAACAAGGGCGCTGATCGGTATTCTATAATTCCTTCCGATCTTAAATGCGGGCAGCTGTCCATTTCGGATCATTCGGTATGCAGTTGTACTGCTGATCTGTGTTCTTTCACAGAACTCTCTTAGTGATATATACTCTGTATTCATTGTTAAAACCCCTTTCATAATAAAAAAATTTTGATTGAGATATCTAAAATCTCTTTAAATTTATGTTCATAGATATTCAAGAACATAAGAGTAGACCAAAATCTTGATCCCAATGTGTAGTAAATTTTAAGGAACAGTTAACATACCAATAATCAGATTTTGTACGTACAACTTTGCTGGCCTAATTTATCTGAAATTAAACGATGACAAGAAGGTGATTACCCAGAAAACCAGACGTATACGCTAGCAAGGATTATATAAAAGTGCGTACCTGTTATTTATATATACATGCACATGGAGTGTGTGAATCAAAGTTAATAGGAGGCTTGGGTGGATCGTGGATTCAAGTACATTGAGTACGTCGAAAAGAAAAGACAAATCTCAGAAGGATGTGAGGGTTAATCGACTTGAGTTACGGTTAACACCGACAGAACATCGGAAGATTATTAGTCTAGCAAAGAAGGAGAATATTAATGTTAGCGAGTATGTCCGGCAGCGAGCCCTGATTGAGCGAATGCCGATAGAAGAGCTGAAAGAGATTCGTAAAAAAGCTCATGAAGAAGCTCGTAAAAAGATCTGCACAATGCAGGTGAGAGGAATGGATCTGGCAAATGAGTTATTCCATCTTATTCGTATGAATAATGATCCAGAACTGCTGAAAGAAGCAACTGAACTTATGGAGAAACACGTCATGGAGGTCAATGAAGATGAAGGATCATAAGGAGAGAAAGAAATTTAAGAGTAGAGGTATTTTACTTCTTAAAGGATTCGACAAGCATGCGAAAATAATGAATCGGAGATTCAAAGGCAAGGAATCAGGCTCATATATGGAGAAGCGGGATGCAGAACGTCTTGCAGAGTATATGCTTAGAGATACAGAGCAATATAGTGATCGCAGGGAAGAACTTATTGCGTGGGGTGCACTGGGGATCCCGGAAGTCAGGCGAATCGAAGATGTTATGGATGGTTTTGGGAATACGTGGGGTAGTTATCCAAGAGGAGGCAAATTCGGGCGATATGTGTATCATGAAGTGTATTCATTTCGAACAGAAGATGAGCTTCTTCTTGAGGGGAATTATTATGCAATCGATAGATTAGCAAGAGAATTGGCATGGCGTGGATATTATGAGCAAGGATATCAGGTGTTGTATGCGGTTCATCGGATCAGACTGAACGATGCGCCGAAGTTCGAAACGGCGGATAGGTATATTCCACTAGAAAAAATTTATGCGGAAGAGAATTTACATATCCATTTTATGATCAATGCAGTTAATTATGAAACGCTGAATAAATTTCGTGCAACATCTGAGGATCAAGCAAAACGAGAAGCGCTGTTTAATGAGCTTGTGTCAAAAGAAGCCCATAAGTATTTTGGATGTCGAACACAAGAAGAGTTCGAAATACTTCAAGGGTTATCAGATTCACAATATGCTTTGTATGGAAACTATTTGAATAGAATACATGCAGCGGGGAAAGTGATTGTGCAGAAAATGCCATATTCTTACTCTTGACATTGTTGCATAGGGAGATTACAATGGAATAGAACAAATGTTCGATCTAACGATAGGGGGTGGATCTATGAAACGGGTGATTTTTCATATAGATGTTAATTCTGCGTTTCTATCGTGGGAGGCCTGTTATCGGATCCATCATCTAGGAGGAACCCAGGATCTGCGCAATCTGGTAAGTGCAGTAGGTGGAGATCAGGAAAAGCGTCATGGAATCATCCTTGCAAAGTCGATTCCTGCGAAGCAATATAAGATCCAGACAGGTGAGACAGTGGTATCAGCGAAGCAGAAATGTCCGGGGCTGATCCTTGTGCCACCAAACTACGACCTGTATAATCGGTCCTCGAAGGCGATGTTGAAGTTATTAGGAGAGTATTCTGACCGGATCGAGCAGTACAGTATTGATGAGTGTTTCCTGGATATGACCGGGTGTTGTGCTGATCCGGTTCAGACAGCATACGAGATCAAAGATAGAGTTAGGCGGGAACTTGGTTTTACTGTAAATATCGGTATCTCAGAGAATAAACTTCTGGCAAAGATGGCATCGGACTTTGAAAAGCCGGACCGGGTTCACACCTTATGGAAGTCGGAGATCAGGGAAAAGATGTGGTCTCTTCCTGTAGGGGATTTGTTTTATGTGGGACACAGCTCTCAACAAAGGTTACGTAATCTGGGGATCTTTACTATTGGAGAATTGGCGGCTATGGATCCTGCAATTCTACGATTCTTTATGAAATCACAAGGAGTGCTGATCTGGCAATACGCAAATGGGATTGATGAATCCGAGGTGATCAATGTGCCGCCCCCGGCTAAGGGATATGGAAATTCCCTTACAACACCAAGAGATGTCACGGACAGGGAGATCGCAAAGCAGTATTTATTATCACTCGCTGAGACTGTTTCAGCAAGGCTCCGGGCGGATGGGGTAAAGATCGGTGTCGTATCGATTCGTCTCCGTGACTGGAACTTGCAGTTTAGCGGACACCAACTCACTTTATCAGTGCCGACAGATCTGACATTAGAGATCTACGAGGCAGCTTGTAAGTGCTTTGATGAGCTGTGGGATGGAACACCGCTTCGACATCTTGGGGTTCATACAAGCCGTGTATCGGCAGATTCTTGTCGTCAAATTCAGATGTTTGAGCGGATTGATTATGAGAAAGTTCATAAAATGGAAGCAGCAGTGGATGGAATTCGCAGGAGATACGGAGCAGATAGTATTAAAAGAGCGTGTTTTTTGCCAGAATCAGATAGAGAGTGGATTGATCACATGGGCGGCGGGGTGAGCCGCGAAAAGCGTACCGTGGATTATTCCAGAGAGAAGGTATTATAATAAAGGAGTTGATGTAGCGTGGCAGGGTTTGCGGATGCAACGAAATATGGAATTGAAATAGATAGCGGTGTACCGAAAGGAACCAGATATGAAATTGCGTGCATGACCTGGTTTACCTCAACAGGGAAAACTATGCCACGGTACTTTAAGTTCGAGGATGACAGCGGCGCAATCCAGACAGTGACGGATATTGTAGTAAATTACACCGAAGAAAAGAATTACAGCGGGATTCCGAGCCGAGAATATGGCTGCAAGGCAATCATTGGTGGTCTGAACCGGGAGTTTCGTCTGATCTTTTATCAAGAAAACTGTAAATGGGTGATGCTGATATGAGAAGATGGATATGCGAATGATATTATGTAGCTTCGCAACGGATAAGCCTCTCATAGTTACGAGCGCTGGCTCTTAAATATTAGAAATCAGGTTGAACATGTATTCAGTGCATGATAGAATGTTTGTTGGAGACTAAAAGAGAGCAGTTGCTATAATTCTGTGTATTACTTCAATAGAAAGACAGATGAAAGGTGGCTACTTCATGGAATTGCTGACAGGGTGTGAAACGGAGTAGTGTGGATCAGCTTGTTTGTATCTAAAAAAGGGAGAGCATCAAAAGGAGAAACTGTATGAAAAAGAAACTTTTGAGACGAAGTGTTGCAATGGCGGCAGCAATCTCACTTATCCTTTCAAACACAGCAAACGCGGGTACATGGTATCAGAATACCGGCAACTGGTTTGTTAAGGATGAAAAGAGTGGAAAAAATCTTACTGGCTGGTATCAGGACGACAAAAGAGATTGGTATTATCTGGAGCCTTCTAAAGAAGGAAAGTTTAATGGGGCGCTACGCTCAGGCTGGCTTCCGAGCGGGAATGACTGGTTTTTCTTAAATCCAGTCCATGATGGTTCGTTTGGAAAAATGTTTGCGAATACATGGGTGTGGATTGATGGATATTGCTATTATTTTGACGCGAGTGGAAAGATGCTTTCAGGTACAAAAACTCCAGATGGCTATACGGTAAATAGGAATGGACAGTGGACAGAGAATGGTGTGATTCAGTATGTTACAGGAAAGGGAATCATTACAAAAAAGTCTAACATAGATACTGGCTCATCCGATGCAGACAGTTCCTCTGGAAGCAAAGGTGGGACTGGGAATAACAGCGCAACCAATAATGGCAATCATGGAAATAACGGCAATGGTAGCGAGGAAAGTGATACCGGGAAACAGCAGGTAACTCTGACTATAAAGTATATGGACGCTGATACAAATGAAATTTTGGATACACGGGTTTTATCTGGAAAAACCGGTGAAAGCGCAAAAATTGAGCATTTGGAGATTGGTGGATATACAATTGTAGATAATCAGCCGATTAGCGCAGTGTTTGCTGCAAAAAATACAGAGGTTTATGTACTATATAGAAAAGTTTTATTGAGTGGCGAGATTATTATCCGATATGTGGATTGTGAAAATAATCAGGTAATTGCTGTTAATACTGTTTCTGGACGAATTGACGATACATATATTGTTCATGTGCCGGTTATTGACGGATATAAAGCGATGACCGATGAAGATCAGATTGTGACGTTCACTGCCGCACAGCAGACTGCGACAGTGGAATATAGACCGATTAGAGAGAATGAAACGCCAGATCAGAGAATTGTTCCGAGCAGTCGTTTGAAAGTGGCAAAAGCGGATAATGATGAGAATGCGGAAATTTTATCCCAAATGTATCGGGAAATTTTTGACTACCAGAACAATGAAGATGGAACGATTGATCTGGCAGTAAATAAAGATAATCCTATTTTAGAATATATTGAAAATGGCCGATTTACGACGAATGATGTTGTATCATTGGATCCTACAGAAGAATTTCCAACAGGTTTAACGTTTATTTATCAGTCCCATGATGATAATTATTCTGGCGAATATGAAAGTGAATATGATGCAGAAGAGTATGAAGTGATTCATGCATGGCAGGCGACGGCTTTTTCTATGTATGCGCCAGGTACAGAGATTGATGTGGAGATTCCGGTAATTTCAGAGGATCTTCTTACATTAAATTCTAAATGGGTTGCAGACGATGAGAATACAAATGAAGTATTTGCGTGTGCGGAAGATATTGCGACATATGCAGCATCTGATGATGACTCGTCAACAGAAGATATCACTTTTAAGATTCAAAACGGTAAATGGGAAAAGAAAGTGGAACTGGCATCCGGCAATTTAGGAACCATTGAAAGTGAGTTAAAGGCATCATATGAGGCCGGATTTGGGGCGAAAAAACTGGTCATTAAAATTCATATTCCATTTTTGAAAGAAACAGATATTATTACAAAGAAAAAATACTGTGAATTTAAATTTGAACCCCTACTTAAAAGCACGGTCAATGTTGGTGTAAAAACAAGCGCGGAGTATGGTGCGGGGATTCCAGTTTTAGAGGAAATCAGCCAAAACAGACAGAACAAAGTTGGAATTAAAGGTTTTGCAATTCAGGGACTGGATTTTGAAAATTTAGGACTTTATCCATTTGCAGCACAGGGTTATAACTTTGTGTTAAATACGTGGAACTTTAATGCAAAAGATATTCTTGCGAATGAAGATGGAGCAATTGATGAAAGCTCATTGAGCGTTTATATCGGGGCTGTTGAAAGCTTGGTATTTAGAATGGCTGGAAGCATAGAACTTAAGGATTCATTTGAATTTACGATGGCTGATGTTGTTATGGGAATAAGAATTGAAAAGAAAGATGGAAAGTACACACCTGAAAATCTAAGTAAAGTCAAATCTCCATCATTCAAATTGACATCAGAAGGAAAGGCAAGCGTAGATAATCTGGACACAGGAATTTCTTTTATGCCAATGGCCTCTGTATCCGGAGTAATACCAGTAGGAATTGAATTACAGGGCGGTCTTACGTTTTCTGATAGTGAAGTATCAGTTAAAGCCAAACTGGAAGCAGGAGGCGATTTAGAAAAACCGAAATTTACCCATAAGGCGAAGGGAAAAGCTGCGCTTAGTGCGTATGTAGAAATTACAGGACATATACGGATGGCAGCTGAATTTGGAGAGGATGAAGACCAGATTGAACTGATATCGAAGGATCTATCTATTCTGAAAAGAAAAACATGGCCAATTTTAAAAGGTACATTTGGTTATATTGAAGGAGACACAGCAATTACTGTATATAACTGGCAAGATGAATTTAGAGTCAGCAATAACGAAGCAGATGATTTGAAAAAAAGTGTTAATCCAGTTCTGAATGAAAAGACAAACCAATATGAATTTGATTGTCCAGCATATATTTTAAGACAAAATAATAAGTGGGAAGACAAAGGATACAGGGTCACACGATTACTCATTAATGTTCCAGCTGGAGCAGTGAAAAATACGTGGGAAAAACTTATGCTTCCTTCTACACTGAAAGAGTTGACTATTGACCAGATTGTTGCAGAAAATTTTAAATGTAATTTTGCAACAGCAGTCGATTTGGAAAAACTTTATATGAATTATCCGGGAACTAATAATCAGTTTAAGGAACTTGATCTGTCAGCTAACACAAAATTGAAAGATATTAATATCTCATCAGAAAAGTTGGAAAAATTGATATTGCCGGGTGGGGATCATCTGGATAGTCTGAAAGTGGATGGTAGAGATGGTGATAGCTTTAAAAAGTTTTCGAATCTTGAATATGCCAATTTGAGGCTGTTGCAAATCTCAAAAGCAGCACTTAAAGAAATTGATACGACAAAGTTGCCAGGATTGCAGATTTTAAGAATTCAGTCAACACCGATTGAAACAATTGATCTGAGCAAGAATAAAGGTCTTAAAGAATTGAAATTGGAGTCGACTGAGATTAAAAATCTTGATGTAAGTGAAAATGAGAATCTTGAAACATTATCAGTCTCTGCAACATTAAAGACATTTACCGGAAATGGAAAGGTAATGCCCGATGTAAAGAAACAGAAATGGTATTTGGATTCTGATAGAACACAGAAAATTCCAGAGGGATATATGTGTCCGAAGGGAACAACTATTTATAGTAGTATTCCTAAGAATGTGGAGGTTACAGAAATATATCCTAAAAATAACGGGTGTCTTGAAATTAAGCCAGGCGTGACTTATTATCGACCGGCAGATAAGTATGGAAATGATATTTCAGATGAATGGGAAGAATATTATGTACCAGAGAGAAAGGCAGTGACCGCTAAGCTTGGAACGGAATATTCATACTATGCATATAATGTAAAATTGCCTCAATATATCTTAGAGTGGGATAATTGGGGAAATGAGAAATGTTATAAGTTACGAGGTGTACATTTAGCGAAAGGTTATACATATGGATTGATTGATGGATCAGAGGCACCGGAGCTAGAAGAACTTCGAAAAATTGATGGTGGAGGTGGTTATACAGTCGAAATAATATTGCCCTCTGGGTTGAAAACGTTCTCTACAGGAGATCTATGGGCTAATAACTTTAAATGTGATTTTTCCAAAGCACCAGATCTTGAGGAAATAGAGATGTATTCTATAGGTGCTGAAAAAGTCTACTATGACTTCAGTAAAAATATAAAGTTGAAGAAACTTGTATTGGAAACAAACACAGCGTGGGTAAAAAATTTTGATTTCGATTTGCCGGAATCTGGGACATTAGAAGAACTGCAGATATCACATGCAGCGGAGGACGATGAAAGGGAAGAGGGCTTCATAGATTTAAGCAAATACCCGAACTTAAAGAGCATTTACTTTGATCGTTTAAAGCAAAACGTATTGGATTTAACAAAATTGAATAAACTTGAAAATGTTACTTTAAAAAATATGGACATTGAAGAGTTGGATAATAGTGTAAATCAGAATTTAAAAGTTTTAAAGTTGGAGAACATTACATTTCAAACTGAGTTACAGCTTCAGGCTTCCAAATTGAATGAACTATTATTAGATGGTGTCGCACAAGAAAAATTTGATTTCACCGAGTTGACAGAACTTCAGTACCTATATTTATATAATATGTCTATTAAAGAAATAGATATTTCGAAAAATATTAAGTTACAGGGGCTGTATCTTGAGAATCTACCTAATTTTAAACATTTGGATGTCAGTAAGAATCTTAATCTGAGCCTTTATGATAGTAATGTACCACTCCGGACATTCAAAGCAAATGGAAGAACTAGACCGCAAGAACAGAGTTGGTATACTACACCGGAAAAGAAAGATTCAGATTGGGTCAAATATGATTTTGAGTTTAAATTAGGACAGACATACTATTCATTTTATTATGATCCTGAGGAGGACAATGTTTCAACGGTAGAACAGTTTGATAGCAGAGACGTAGAAGAATCCAACAATATTATTGTGTCTACAGATTCCAATGCACAAAAAGTAGAGAAATAAGAGATATTAAAACACCGGCAACTACAATGATAAATATAGTTGCCGGTGTTTTGTATTAAAGTCTATTTGCGTTTTACGCAACATCTCTTTTTAAAAAATGAAATCCCATAACAGAAAATCGTGTCATAATCATCTTCAAATTCCGTTGCATACATTCGCTCATCGATCTGCCAAAGGGCGGCATCGCAGTCCATGGACAGGCGGCTCAGTAAATGGTCGGAATAGATGGCAGTGGTCATGCATGTGTGAGGAGGATATATGTGCGGACGGTACTTTGTAGATGATGGGATGGAAAGAGAACTAAAGAACACGTTCCGGTCGGTTGATACTTCTAAGTTCCAAGCCAAGGCGGGAGATGTGTGTCCGACAGACTGGGCATTCATCTTGACTGAAATGAAAGAAATCTGTCTGACACAGATGAGATGGGGATTTCGGAAAAAGGACCAAAAGGATCTGCTCATCAATGCGAGAGTGGAAACGGTGAAAGAAAAGCCCATGTTTAATGAGAGTATACGGTATAATCGTTGTGTGATACCGGCATCGGGATTCTATGAGTGGAACAAAATTGGGGAAAAGGCTTCATTTCGTCCGCCGCACAGGAAAATTCTGTTTATGGCGGGAATTTGGCAGAAGGTAGAGGATGAGAATCTGTTTACAATTCTGACAACGGTTCCGAATGCTTCAGTGGCTCCTGTGCATGATCGAATGCCGCTGGTACTTGACAAAAATGAAGTTTCACAGTGGCTTACGGACTGGGAGCGAGCTGAAGAACTGCTAACAAAAAGACCTGCACTTTTGGAGCGCAGGCAGGAATTTGAACAATTATCTTTATTTGAGTGAGGCCAGCGATATATGCAGGCAAAGTATACGATCATTTATCAAATCTGAATTATTCTATAATCAAAGCTGATCGGTGATGTTGACCAACGCTTCAACTAAGCGGATATACTTCTTATATTGCACATCACCGTATTTCTTTGCCTCAGAGATGGCATGGAGAACTGTGTCATCCGTATCAGGCATCATATCTTTTAACAGATAATCTGCACTTACAGAGAAAGCCTGGCAGATCGAGACGAAGGTTTCAAGGGACATGACCTTGATGCCTCGTTCAATGTTGCTGTAAAAGGAAGGAGAAATACCACAGCGTTCAGCAGCCGCTTCCTGTGAGATTCCAAGTTCCTCGCGGCATCGTCGAATCCGTCTGCCAATTTCTATATAGTCCAGTTTATTCAATGAAATATCCCCTTCCCATTTATCTTTCACGGTCGCCTGTCAGACTATAAATTGAATTCTGTTGTAACTGAGCAGTGTGTATCAGTGCACATCAGGTTCGTATATTTACTGCGCTGAACATAAAACATCGTATTTCCTCTATTTTAGCGGATGTATAAGTGAAAAATAATATTCTAATAGAATGAATGTTGCCTGTAAGAATTATTAGCGGTATAATGAAATTATCTTGAATTACTAGGGAGGAGCTATCATGGAAAGCGCGAAGAGGTTTTATTACCACGGTCTGAAATTTGACGTTTCTGCGGAAGTGGCTAGTTATGCAGTAGAATTGAAGGCTAATATTGAGTTACAGTTACAGGCAGAAAATGAGTTTAGAAAAAGATATAACCAGTACGGAAGCATGGACACGGCAATCTCAAAGATACCTGCAGATCTTGAAGATATATTTCTGGAAGTTGTACAGACTTATGTTGATCGGATTGTTGATCGTGGTTTCTATGAGGTGAACGCAGAGTCATTTTTGAGAGACTATTATACAGAGGAAGACCAGATGCAGGATGTATTTAGCAAGATTGAAGATGCATATTCAGAGATCATTATGACCCAGGAACAGCAGAAGGAGTGGAGAAAATATAAAACTGCAAATAGAGGACGATGGCAAGGCGGCGGTTTTGGAATTGGCGGAGCAATCAAGGGAGCGGCTATGGCAGGAACCGCAAATATGATCAGCGGTGCTGGACATGGAATTGCAAATGCAATAGGAAATATGGGATCTAGTATTGCAGCGTCAAGTAAGAAGAGCCAGCTGTATAAGGACAAAAATACTTTGTCATCCTTGATAGATGCACTTAGATGGGATATTTTTGGCATACTTGAGGCATATGTTGATTTTGCAGAAAAAAGGCTTGGAGAGCGATATAAAAAACGTTATACAAGTGAAGTAGACCAAGCCTCCAATATCATGGAGAATGTTGGACGGCGACATATGGGGGATGATGAATTTAATCAGGTGGTTTTAAAGGCATTTATGATTGATCCGTACAATGGGGAAATTTATGTAAGTTTACTGGGACGATATGGCGATGAAGAGAAAGCATTAGATCCGGTTGCTGACTTCTTTACTTCTCTGGGAATACTGAAAAACGCAAGAGAGAAGAAACTAAGGGAGATCTATGAAAATGCAAAATTTCAGTCACTGGATGATATGAAGGAAACACTTGATAAAATTAGGGAGTGCGCCCACACCTATGGAGCAGGGGAGGATTCCCCGACTCTCAAAGCAATGGAAGAAGACTATGCAGAAGCCCATAAAAAGTATTGCACTTTTGATGGAGTTGAATATGCGACCGTCGAGGATGCAGAAACGGCAAAGACAGAGAAGGAAAAGTTGGATCATATCATGGGAACAATGGATCCGAACGATGAAGCAAATATGCAGGCGGTAAAGAGCCAGCTTGAGTCGGAACCGGTAAGTGTCTATGATAAGACTCCTTATATCCATAAAATTTCAGAGGATATTGCCGATTTTGATAGAAGGCAGCGAACCGTACAAAACGTTGAGTATAAGACTAGAGATGAAGCGAACTGTGCAAAACAGGAAGCAGCGCAGATAGAGGCATACATTAAGCAGTTTGAGGACGGAACACCGGATCAGATTAGGGCATGTATGGACGCCTTAAAAAAAGTGCACTATAACTACATTGATATCAATCCGTATCTTGCAACTCTTCAAAAGATGCTTGATGAATATGATATTAATGTGGAATGGAAGAAGATTGCTGCTATGTTTAATAACAGACAGTTTGATGAGGCAATCGCATATGTTGACCAGAATATTCAGAATCAGGACGATAAAAATAAGATTAAAGAGCGGTCGAAAGAATTTCTCAAAGAACTTTTGAAACAGGAAATTGTGGATGCGGGCCAGTATATGGATTTCCCCAATTTTATTGTTGGCTGTGCATTTATTTTAGGAATCGGATATTTTATCTCCAGATGGTTTTCAATCGCTTGGAAGATTGCCATTGGTCTTGAAGTATTATTTATTATAAGCTGGTTCATGAACTTAAAGACTAATGCTGCGAAAAAAGGTAGTTATGAGCTGATTAAAAAATTAAGAAAAAATGGATATCTGGACTGACACGGAGGATGAAGACAGTGGGAAGATTACATTTACGGAAAAATCTAAGGGCAGTGACTGTGGCGTGCCTTCTCATGGGAATGGGCTTTACAATGCCTTGCCAAGCGGCATATGGCGACAGTTATTATGATTCGCAAGATGAATGGGTTCAGCTTTATAGTTATTTTGATTTGGATGAAATAGACGAGGATTATCAGGGAATTTTTAATCAGTTGAATCTCATGATCGGGGCAGTTGAGACGAGTGACCCGGTTGAAACAGATGAAATTCCGGATTTGGATGGAATTTATGATCTTGAGAATTATCCCTATACGAGCCAAAAGAGCGTTAGCAAGGCGATAGAGAAGGCAAAAAAGGCACAGGAGACAGATTTTGTTTATGTAGAGCCGGAAGCACATATCTTGTCTGAGTCAAAATGGAAGCAGTCTGCGAAGAAGACGGAGTACATCACGGCTGGGACGATAAAAAAAGGATATCTGGATGGTACGGCAGTTATTTTCCAGTACAGCGGTGACGGTGGTTTCCATGCGTATATCCCTGTTTTTGCTGGAAACTTTAAAAAAGGGCTTATGGATAAATATGGATGCAAATTCAGGGGAAATGCGTTTGGCAATAGTAATGATGGTTGGCAAGGGATTATTCTTGTTCCAGAATATGAGGGAGAGTATAAAAAATCCAAGTATAATGGAAAGGGGACTTCCTACAACCTTCCTGTTGTTTCAAATAAACAAAGAGACCTGTTCCTTGATTACATAAAGGGAATCAAGGAAGAGGATTACATAGAAGCACCAGATGGAAGAAAGATATGGTGGAATTGTCCGATTATGAAAGGTGAAGTTTTCTATCAAGGGCAATATAAGAAAGATAATCGGAACGGAAAAGGTGTTCAGTACGAATATGGATATCTTCTCTACGAAGGCGGATTTAAGAACAACCAGTATTCAGGGAAAGGAACATTATATTTTTCAGAATCTGATATAAAACAATATGTCGGGCAGTTTAAGAATGGTCAGTTCAATGGAAAAGGCACGCTGTATACGGAGTCTGGGGAGGTGAAACATAAAGGAAAATTTAAGAAGGGATTGTATGAGTAGATATAGTGAAATATAATTAAGAAGATTACTGTTTACGTGAACACATAATTATTGGTAAATATGTCAGCGGAGTTGCACTACAGTGACCCGTACAGGCCACTATGGTTTCGATATCTCAGTAATGCAGAAGCGGATACACTTGGCGCCTGCCACGGATTGTATTACGGATAGTAAATGTTCTAACTCTGACAATGTGAAAGTTACGCTTGTTTTTGGGCACCGTGAAGATGAAGAATAAATCAGTGTCAATCAGTACAAAAAGATCCTTGAGAGTCTCAAGGATCTTTTTGTTAAAAGTGTTTACACGGTTTTGAAATTTTTGTATGTGAATGTGCCAAGTAGGAAATTATATGATATACTACTGCTATATAAAAGAGAGGAGAAAAATAAGATGGCAAATGGGGTAAGCACAACGCAGATACGAGAATTTCTTGCTACTTTACCGGTTAATAAGGTCTTTCATTTATCAGAAATCATGGAACTCATCGAAAAAGAACCTGGATTCTTGTCTGATGAGGACTGGAAAGCACACACAAATACACGACCAACTACATATCCTCAGTGGAAACATCGTCTGCAAAATGTTCTCGAAGATTTAAAAAAATCCGGGAAAGTAAAGCATGATCCAGATTCTCACACATACACTTTCTATTAGTGAGTTATGTCAAGGAGACAATGAGATGGAGTTCTATTGTTCCATCTGTTAATGGCATATAAAAAAAGGAGCTGCTGCTCCATAAATGATTACTCATCTATTTTGCAACAGCCCCTTCTTATATAAAAGTGTGATCGGAAGATATTAAAACTAAATAATTATGTGATTTCTTTAATCTTGAAGGAAACTTTTTCTGATCCACAATTTTGCTCCCACTGAGGCGAATATAGTTGAACAAGCTTTCTGGCAGTGATAGAATGACATTGACGGTGTGTTACTTTACCATTTAAAGAGAATTTTTTAAATAGGGAATGCAAGATATTTCTTTTATGGATACAGAAAATACACTGGAGCTGCAGATATACATTTCTAAGTATCAATTAACATATTAGAGCGTAGTGTTTATGAGAATGCGGCAGGCTTGCGCTGTCCGATTTTCATCGCTAATAAAACAAAGGGAAGGAAAAACGTATGAGAAAGGAACTTTTAAAACGAAGTGTTGCAATAGCGGCAGCAATTTCGATGATCTTTTCAAATACAGCGAGCGCCGGAGTCTGGCAACAGAAGGCAGGAAACTGGTTTGTAAAAGATGAGAAAAGCGGAAAAAATCTTACCGGGTGGTATCAGGATGAGAAAAAAGACTGGTATTATCTGGAACCGTCCACAGAGGGAGAGTTTAACGGTGCTTTGCGGGCAGGATGGCTTCCGGCAGGGAAAGACTGGTATTTCTTAAATCCGATTCATGACGGATCATTCGGAAGAATGTTTGAGAATACATGGCTTTGGGTCGATGGCTATTGCTATTATTTTGATGCGAGTGGAAAAATGCTTGCCGGTACGAAAACTCCGGACGGTTACACTGTAAACGGAAATGGTCAGTGGACCGTAAACGGTGTGGTTCAGTATGTTCCGGGAAAAGGAATTATCACGAAGAAAGCCAACTCAAATTCAGGTTCCTCTGGTTCCGGCAGTTCATCGGGAAGCCACAGTGGAAATCATGGCGGAAGCGGAAACAACGGTGGAACAAATTCCGGCGGTAATGCAGGAAGCGATACAGAAAATCAGCAGGTAACGCTGACTGTAAAGTATATGGATGCAGACACGAAGGAAATTCTGGATACGCGGGTATTGACTGGGAAAACAGGAGAGACGGTAGACATTGAGGCAGTTGAAATTGGCGGATACTCTGTATGTGATGGACAACCTGCAAGCTTCACTTTCTCTGAGAATGATGCGGAAATTTATGTACTTTATAGAAAAACTCTTTTGGTGGGCGGAATAGAGATCCGCTATGTGAATAAAGAAAATAATGAAATTATTGCTGTAAATTCTGTATCCGGAAAAATCGGCGAAACCTATATTGTGCATATTCCTGCGATTGATGGATATAAAGCGGTTACAAAAGACGAAAAAATTCTGACCTTTAGCAATTCTGAACAGCTTGTGACAGTGGAGTACCGCACGATCAAAGACGGAGAAGAAAAAGACCAATCGATGGTACCAAATGATCGATTAAAGGTAGCAAAAGCAGACAACGCAGAAGAAAAAGAAGTGCTCCATCAGATGTATACGGGAATTTTTGATTACCGGCAGAACACGGATGGAACAATTGAATTGGCGGTATATAATGATAATCCGATTTTAAAATATTTAGAGGAAGGTCGTTATGAAATCAATGATATCGTGTATATAGAGCCAACGGAAGATTTCACATCAGGAATAACGTTTGTATACCAATCCCATGATGATGAATATACAGGTGAGATGGATGGATACGATGCAGAGACATGCGAAGTGATTCATGCTTGGCAGGTAGCGCCATCAATGTTTTTTGCGCCAGGTACTAATATCGATATGACACTTCCGGTTGTTACAGAAGATCAGGTAGCAGACCGGATGGAGTGGAAATTGACTGAATTGGAAGAAGCGGATGAAGAAGAGAACACCCAATCAACACTTATTTCCAGATTCCGCAAAGTTATGAGGGTAGGAAGAAAAAAATCCGAGCCGATATCTCTAATAAAGTCAAACACAGATAAGACCAAAATTGATATTAAGAAATTCCTTTTGGAGAGTAAATTTGTTAGTGATGACATTAAGGAATATGTAAAAAAGCATACAACAGAGTTTAGCCTTCAGCCGATGGTTGATGCAACAGTTGGAGATGTAGTTTTAAAGATATATATTCCATTTTTGGAAGAAAATGGAGATATTCTAACGAATAGAAAAATTTATCAGTTTTCCTTTGTGCCGGCAGTGGATTGGAAATTAAAAACAAAATTATCGTTAAATTTACTGGCAGATTCAGATGCAAAAGTAATAAACGATGCAATGAGCAGTACTACAAATAAAGTGTTAAATAAAATTCCGGTAAGTGATGACAAAACGGGATATATATTATCGGAGAAGGAAGCGAAAAATAAGAGAGCAAATGCATTAAAATTTCACGGACTTTGGATTGAGGGAATTGACTTAAAGGATCAAGGTATATATCCGCTTTTTGGTCAAGGAATTTCAATTTTGAGCCGAATACCTACAACCAATGTCCATGATATGATTAGACAAGATGCAACGGAAGTCGAAAGTTTTAAAAATCTTAATATTTATGTTGGCGTTGTTGAATGTCTGATTTTTAAAGCATCTGGTAAAGCCAGTTTTGAAGCGACTGCCGAGGGTGGCATAGGACATACCACAATGGGAATAAAAATTGCTCCGAATCGCTTAGGACAGTGGGTCGCAGAAGACTTTGAAGAGGAAGGAATAAAAGTTGACCTATTGAAAAAGATATCAATTGATGGAAAAATAGGACTTGATGATACAAAGTTAGGTGCATATTTCATGTTTTCAGGTTCTGTTGCTGGAATGACACCGATAGGAGTTGGCCCAGAGGTTGGTATTTCTTTACAAAATACACATGGTGAGATAAAAGGGTCTGCGACCTTTGAAAATGGACAAGCTGATCTGAAATTGGAAAAAGCTGAACTTACAGGAAGTATTAGTGCATATGCAACAGGGGCATTTCATGCCAGAGTAGCATTGGAAAAAGCAAAGAGTGAGGGTGCTGATCCAGATAAGAAAGGATTAACGATTGAATTCTTCCCAATAGATAAAGAATTTAAGAAAGCAGAATTTAAACTATATCAGAGCATCGAAGGAGAGACTGTTACTGATACAACATCTATTAGAGCATATGATGAAAAAGATGAGTTTAGGATCTGTGATCAGACAGGAAAGGATTTAAAAAAGACAGTACATCCGATTCAAACAGCATCTGGAAAATATACATTTGACTGTCCAGGCTATATTTTGAAGCAGGATGAAAAAGGACAAGATAAGGCTTATAAAGTAACGGAATTACATATTAATTTGCCTAGTGATGCAAACGTGAATGAGTGGGAGAGTTTGAAAATACCGGAAAGTGTAAAGTCATTGACAGTAGATCAAATTCTTACGAAAGCATGCACAATAGATTTATCGAAGGCTTCCGAATTAGAAGAAATTTTTGCATTGAATTCGGAGAATGAGATTGGTGGAATTGATCTCACAAATAATACTCAGATAAAAAAAGTATATATTGCATCAAAACAGCTTGCTGATTTAAAACTTCCATCTACAAACTTCCTTGAAGAACTTTATGTTGATGGAAAAAATGGAGGAAAGTTTGATAAGCTGAATTTACCGGATAATTGTTCTACATTGAGAAAATTGGTACTCAAGGGAACGAGCATTGATGAAATTGATACAACAGGAATGATAGGACTTGAAAGCTTAAATGTGGAATCATCATCAATGTTAAAAATTGACACCAGTAATATGGCAGCTTTGAAAGAACTTAATATCCAGGAAACAGGAGTTACAAGTCTTGATGTCAGCGCAAATAAGAAGCTTTCAGATCTCTTTACATCTAAAAAGCTCGAAAAATTTGTTGGAAACGGAAAAGTTATGCCAAATATGACGACGTTGAAATGGTATAAAAATCCGGACAAAACAACCTTAATTAATAAGAATTATATTTGCAGGGAAGGAGAGGCTATTTATAGTGAGTTATACAAAGGGGAAGAAATCACAAGGACTGGTCAGTTAATCATTGACAAAGACGAGGTGTTCCGCCCGGCTGATCAGTACGGCAATGAATTAACAGACTGGCCGGGATATGATCCGGAGAAAAAAGGTGCATCACCATATCAGGATGAAAACGGAAAATGGAATGTACAGTTGCCACAGTATGTAATTACAAAAGATTCTTTGGGGAATGAATATGCATATAAGGTTATTCACATAGTTCTAATTCTGGAGAGTATTAATTGGAACCTTATAGATGGATCGAAAGCGCCGGAGATAGAAAGCATGGCAAATGGTAGCGAATATTTTCCTGTTTATATTCAAAAATTAATACTGCCAGCCGGGTTACGTGAGCTGTCAATATATGGTTGCTGTCAAGTGGATGGTAGAAACAATCATCAAGCGGATTTTCTGTGTGATTTTACGCGTGCTCCGAAATTAGAAAAAATTAGTATAACTCAGGGGAGATTGGCAGATTATCATTTCGATTTTAGTGCAAATAAGGAACTGAAGGAACTTAAGTTAGGCAACAATGACTACATATCGGGTGGAGCAAAAATAGATATCGATTTTCCAAAAACAAATACATTAGAGTCTATTGACATATTCCAAAATGGTGGATACCGAAAATGGAAAGGAAAACCACTTGATCTTAGTGGTCTTACGGGATTGAAAAAGCTTACTTTGTTTGGACCGGATCAAGAAAATATTGATTTGGAAGATTTAACGGATTTAGAAGAACTTAAATTGCAACAGGTGACTATAAAATCTCTTGATTTAAGTCATAATTTGAAGCTGAAGAGACTGAGGCTTTCTTCTGTGCCAAATTTAAAGCATCTTGATGTGAGTGATCTTACTGAATTGAAACAGGGTGGACTGGACACTGCAGATTCTGTTATTGATACATTTACAGGTAATGGACTTACGCTGCCTCTGGGCATTTGGTATCAGGATCCAGAGCAATCCATACAGGTTGATAAATGTGAGAAGGGACAGACAGTATATAGCCGCTATTATGAGGCTGAGACCGATAGTGCAAAAAAAGTGATGCGCAGGGCACCGGTGATTCCGGAAACCGCATCCAATGCGTTAAGAAAAACGGATGCTGTTTTAGAAACCGAGGAGTAATGTTTGTCGTAGGCCGGATAAAAATGTGGACAGAGTCTTTCCTAACGGTGTAAACAGGTAAGAAATCAAACCACACAAAAGTTTGGCTGAAAAAGTCTGGCTTATAACAAAATAGGGGCTGTCGCACTAACGTGCGGCAGCTCATTTTATGCATATATATTATATCCCTGAATAAACAATAAACCATATTTCAAGGAGGTAATGTATATGTCAGCAAACGTAGAAACCATGTTTTACACCAGAGAGAAGCCGTGGCACGGATTAGGAACCAGAGTAGAGAATGCTTTGGATTCGAAGGAAGCGCTTGTAGCTGCTGGTCTGGACTGGAAAGTCATTCAGAAACCAATTATGACGGATGACGGGAACCGGATTCCGGGATTCAAAGCAAATGTCCGGGATACGGATCAGCAGATCCTTGGAGTTGTCACAGACCGATATAAAGTAGTACAGAATGAAGACGCCTTCGCCTTTACAGATCAGCTGTTGGGCGAAGGCGTTTCTTATGAGACGGCGGGATCCCTGCAGAACGGACGGCGGATCTGGATGCTTGCAAAACTGCCGCAGAGATATATTATCAGCGGAGATGAGATCGAGCCGTATCTGGTATTCATGAATGCTCATGATGGAACAGGTGCGATCAAGGCGGCAATGACACCGATCCGGGTTGTCTGCCAGAACACCTTAAATCTTGCACTGAGTTCGGCAAAGCGTGTATGGTCCACGAACCATACGGGAGATATGAATGGGAAGATCATGGATGCCAGGGATTCGCTGCTCTATGCTGAAAAGTACATGACAGAGTTAGGAAAGACGATTGAGCGAATGAATCAGATCAAGCTTTCTGACCAAAAGGTCAAAGAGTATATTGATGCGCTGTTCCCGATTTATGAAGATCCGACTCCACAGCAGGTGAAGAATATCCGCCGGATGAAGGAGGACATGATGGCACGCTACTATGATGCACCGGATCTTAAAGATGTGGGGCAGAACGGCTATCGATTTATCAATGCGGTATCAGATTATGCAACTCATGCAAAACCATTGCGGACAACGGCAAATTATAAGGAAAACCTTTTCGCCAGAACTGTTGAAGGAAATGCGATGATCGATAGAGCCTGTGAATTATTAAAGGCAGCGTGACGACAAGGCAGTATGAAAAGAAAATTACAAAATAACCTCCTGAATGATCTATCGAAAGGAGGTGAGACCGATGCCGTGGATTGTGATTGAGCTTATCATTAAGATTTTCAGACCATAAGAAATTGTAGAGGACAGGACGTGAGATACGTTCCTGTCCTTTATTTATTTGCGAGAATCCGAGATGCATCGGTTTAACAAAGAATATCTGTGAAGCTAATCAGAGGTTAGCTAGAAAACTGGAGGAATATCATGAACGAAGAATTACAGAAGAGAACGATTGAAGATATGATGAAACGTCCGATTCCCAGAAAAAGAGTAGAGATTGTAAAGCTTCAGATGATTCGGGAGGGAAGTGTTTTATATGGGACAAGGCGCTTTACATCGGCGGAGGGGGCGGTTGAAGCAGTGCGCCCGATGCTTTCTAAGACAGACCGGGAGATGATGCTTGTTATGAGCGTAAATGCGAAGCTGGAGCCGATGGCAGTGGAGATTGTCGCAGTAGGCGGTGTGGATTCCTGTGCGGTAGATGTAAAGAACATCTTTAAGCACGCATTATTGAATAATGCTTCATACATTATCTGCTTTCATAATCATCCATCGGGATATACGCTTCCGAGCAGGGAGGATGAAAAATTTACAGAGCGTTTGGTGACAGCAGGACGTATTCTGAATCTTCCGATGATAGATCATATTATCGTAGGAGATGATGACTTTTATAGTTTTAGAGAGCGTGGAAAACTTGAGATATTTCCAGAAAGTGACGCAGTTGCTTGAGAGAGCGACTGAATGGGAACAGGAATCACCTGCCGCGCCGGAGTACCTTGAAATTATCAGGGATCTTTCGCCCCATATATACATTGAATAAATTGCTCCAAAACGCAGATTTGCATAATTCCTTTTGGGGCGAAAGATAACTGGGAATTTCGAGAAGCGGAGGTGCGGCAGCCAAATATAGCAAGAGGAGAGAATTGATGGAGACAAAAATGTCATTACAGGGAATCGAGAGAACGGAGTGGTTACATTTAAGGAAAACAGGTCTTGGCGGATCTGATGCGGGAGCAGTGTGCGGGCTGAATCCATATTCCAGTCCGTTGCAGGTCTTTTATGATAAGACAAGTGAAGAGGTGCAGGATAAGGACAGTGAGTCAATGCGGCAGGGACGGGATCTGGAAGAGTATGTGGCACGGCGGTTCATGGAAGAAACCGGAAAGAAGGTGCGGAGGTCAAACTTCATGTACCGTTCGGAAGAACATCCGTTTATGCTTGCAGATGTAGACCGGCTTGTGGTAGGGGAAGACGCAGGATTGGAGTGTAAGACGGCAAATGCCTATAATGCTGATAAATGGAAGGATGGTAAGATCCCGGCGCATTATATGATCCAGTGTTACCACTATATGGCAGTAACCGGGAAGAAGAACTGGTATATTGCCGTTGTCATTCTGGGGCAGGAATTTAAGTACGCGAAGATCAGCTGGGATGAGGAGATGATCCAGAACCTGATTACAGTGGAGGAGAACTTCTGGAAGAACCATATCCTGACGGGGAAAGCGCCGCAGCCAAATGGATCTGAAGCAGATGATAAGTTCCTTTTGCAAAGGTTTCCGGAATCCAGCACTCAAGAGGTGCTTCCGCTGAACCTGTTTGATGCGAAGTTGTGCCGGAGAGCAGAGATTCAGGAGAAGATTAAGGATCTGGAGCAGGAACAGGGGAAGATCGATCAGGAGATTAAACTGTATATGGGAGACCATGCGGCTGCTTTAAGTGAGAAATTCCGTGTAACATGGCAATCAGTTAATTCGGAACGTCTGGACAGCAAAAAGTTAAAGCAGGAGAATCCGGAAATTTATCAGAAATATACAAAGACGATAGTCTCCAGACGGTTTGTAGTGAATCCGGCTGCATGATAAAGGGAGGAGCTTCAGATGGCATATAAAGAAATCCGTCTGCTTCATGCAGATGAAATTGAGTGCAGAGTAGCGATGGTAACGGAAAAAGGAGTTTCTCTGTTGCTGTACAAAGATGCCCGTGTGGATCAGAAGATTCTGGATGAGACATTTTCCGTGTTCGGATGGAAACGCAGCCACCAGATGATTGATGGGAATCTTTACTGTACCGTTGAGGTATGGGATGAAGAAAAGAAGCAGTGGATCGGGAAGCAGGATGTCGGAACAGAAAGCTATGCTGAGAAGGAGAAAGGACAGGCATCGGACAGCTTTAAGAGAGCCTGTGTCAACTGGGGCATTGGACGAGAACTTTATTCGGCACCGTTTATCTGGCTTCCGGCAGAGAGAGTTACCATTCAGCAGATCAATGGAAAATATGTGATCAAAGACCGTTTTCAGGTCACAGGCATTGATTACAGCGATAAAAGGGAGATCGCAGAATTACAGATCCAGAATCAGAAAGGGGAAATTGTCTATTCGTATTACTCGGGTAAGAAAAATGAAACCGTGCAGAAGCAGACAAAGAATACCAAAGGAAATTCCGCACAGGTCAAGACAAAATTAGCAGAAAAGGCTATGCAGAACCGGTTGGATGAGTTACAGAAGGAACTGGACCGGACCGGAGTGTCATGGCAGACAGTATTGAAAAGATATGGATTGACAGATATCAATCAGATGACAATGGAACAGTACCGGGATGCCATGGCAGGACTGCGCAAGTCCAGATCAGCAGCTTAAGGAAGGAGACAAAAGACAATGGTATCATGTGACGGAATTTTAAATTTATTCAAAGAGGCAGCTTTAAAGAGAATCGAACAGATTCTTCTTGCGGAATGGCGGGAGAAAAAGACGTTTTATCAGAGAGAAGGTCAGAAACGGGATGAACTGATAGAAAAACTGAACGATGAGGAAAAGCAGCTTTTTGAGGAATATATGAATGCAGTACAGGAGAGCAGCAATGAAAAGGAACTGGCAATCTATCAGACGGGATTTCTGGATGGAATCTACGCAGCAAAGAAGATGCAGTATCCGAAAGAATTCTAAGTGGAGGTAATGAAAATGGAAGTACAGTTTACAATGGAAAAATTTATAAAGGTGATCAAACGTGTCGCGGGGAGCAGACTGGGGGACCTGTCAGCAGTTGAAGAAGCGACACTTGTTAAAAATAATGAACTGGTCCATCAGGGGACAGAAGTGCTGGTCCATGGAAATAGAATCCATCGAAGTGTCTATCTGGATTATTTTTACAAAGTCTTTGCTCATGAGGGTGATTTGAGAAGATGTCTGGGGAAAATGATCCGGGTGGACGTAAAGCTGGAAGAGATTGCAGATGGGGAATCGATGCTTGGTGACCTCTCGGATTGGGAAAAGATAAGATCAAAAGTTTACTGCCGCATCATCAATCGAGTGAGAAACCTGAAACTGTTGCAGGAAAGCCCGCATAAGGACTATCTGGATCTGGCAGTGATTTATCAGCTGGAAATTCGGGACAGGAGATCCTACATATACAGCATCAGAATCACGGAGAAACTGTTGGAAAAGATGGGAATATCTGTGGATGTGCTGCATGAACAGGCGGTTGCTAATATGAAAAAGAAGTTCCCTTGTAAAACCGAACTTTTGGAAGATGTCCTCTTAAATCAGACAGCTTTTGACAGAGAGCATATCCAGAACGGAGATCAGTTGAATCTTCCTGTCTATATGATGCAGAACCGTCTGGAGGCAGATGGAGCAACGGTACTTCTTGATAAAGAACCATTTGAGCAGCTGGCAGATCAGCTGAAAGCAAACCTGATCATATTTCCGACTTCGATCCATGAAGTGATGGCTGTATCAGAAACACTGGTGCCGGTCCCGATTCCAGATATGAAGACACTCCTGATGCAGGTCAATACAGGAGGATACATTAGAGGCGATGAACAGCTTTCTCCGCACATTTATCGGTATGATCGGAAGAAAGAAGCATTGGAGATAGCGGCTTAAAAACTATATTTTTATGGAAAAGTGGGTCGAGCTATTTTGGGTTTCTCTAAGATGCGGTAGTGTCGCATAAAAGCGGAAATATTGAAAAAACATGGAGGAAATTGATATGAAGACACAGAAAGAATTTGCGGAAGATATTTTAAATCAGATCACATCCAATACAGAATATACGGGAGAGATCGTGGAAAAGGTATTAAATAATGGTGAGGTTATGATGTGTATTGCGATCAGAAAACCGGGAAGCATGATGGGACCGATGATCAAATTGAATGATTTCTATGAAGCGTATAGATGTACGCAGAATGAACAGTCCATATCCATGACGATTCAGGATATTAAGAATATGGTATACACGGCATGGGAGCAGGAAACAGATGTGCTGAAAATTGGGAATGAAATCAAGATGGGATTTCAGGCGATAAAGGATCGGATCACTATGCGGCTGGTGAATGCAGAGAAAAATCAGCAGCGTTTGAAGAATATTCCATGGATTCCATTTTTGGATCTGGCGGTTACATTCTTCCTGGAATTTATAGAGGAAGATGGTGAACTGAGGAGTATCGAAGTAGATCATGGACTGATGGAAAAATGGAATGTGACGTCTCAGGATCTATACCAGGTGGCACTTGGCAATATGGAAAAAAAGAATGATGGACTGTTTTGCAGCCTGTCAGAGTATATGGAAAATATCTTAGGACTGAGCCTTGCAGAAGAAAATCCAGAGGGAAAATTCCACCTGTATATTATGACGAATAAGAAGTCTACTTATGGTGCAGTAGAAATTTTGCGTCCGGGTGAACTGGAAAGAAGGGCACAAAAAATCGGACGGGATCTGATCGTGCTTCCATCATCGGTACATGAAACACTGATCCTTCCGTATACAGCTGGACTGGATATAGAAGGATTACGTATGTTGGTACGCAGAACAAATGCTGATACAGTCATAAGAGAAGAACAGCTTTCTGATCAGATATATTTATATCGGAGAGACAAAGATGCTTTGATGATTGCGTGATCGCAGGTTAATCAGTAAGAATGCCGGTAGGATCTGGAACTATGATCCTGCCGGTATTCTATGTTCTGTGAAGTGCAGCCAGAGATGATGGCAATAGGAGAAAATCGCATAAAATGATATTTTTTCAGGTGGTGATAGGAATTCTAAGTGGAATTTGCTATAATGATAACAATGATGGCTTAAGTGAGAGAGGAGGGTCAGAAATGGCTGGATTTGTAAAGAATAAAATTGAGTTGGATCGTGATGTGCAAAAAGAACTTTTAGACTGGAAGAGTAACCGCAATGATACTGTTTTACAGGTCGAAGGACCGAGGCAGGTTGGAAAAACTCATGAAGTCAGAAAATTTGCATATAGCCACTATAAACAGGTTGTTTATGTAAATCTTGTTCGAGATGAGTATGGATTTGAAGATCTAATGCTTACGGATCATTTCATGCAGGAATATTGCAGAAATGCAGGAATCGGTGAGTATGTAGATGATGAAAGCACGATCCTGGTAATTGATGAGATTCAGGAAAGAGCAAATGTCTATAATGCAATTCGTGATTTGAGAGAACAACTTAGATGCGACATTATTGTCAGCGGAAGCTATCTTGCAAGGACAGTAAATTCCAAAGACTTCTTTCTTCCTGCCGGGATTGAATATCTTCAAATGTACCCATTGTCATTCAAAGAATTTTGCAGGGCATTGGGAATCGAGAAAGAATTGGAAACGATCAGTTTAAGCTCAAATTCCAGTGAGGAAGAATATCAGAAAATTGAAGATGCTTATCAGGTATATCGAAAAATCGGCGGCTATCCACAAGTCGTAACGACTTTCATAAAAACCAAAAAAGTTGCCGCGTGTAAGAGAATTCTTGCTAATTTGATTCGTACATTTACGGCAGAGTCAAGCCGATTCTTTCCAAATAGCACGGCACTTAGCATTTTTAGAGAAGTGTATAAAGGTGTTTTGGTACAGATCACAGAAGAAAAGAAAGGAACAGGGAAGACATTTCTGGAATTTGTAACGAATTTTGTAAAAGATAACGTAAAGGAGCCAGTGAGTAGAAATGAAGTGCGTGCGGCGGCTTCATGGCTGCTGTATTCTGGAATCATTGGTTACTGCGATCTTTACAATAATGGTGATGTGACTGATGTTGTCAGCAACAGGACAGCGTATTTTGCTGATCCGGGAATCGCAAACTACATTTCTGATATGATTACGGTTCCGAGAGATGCGATTGAGGGAATGCTGACAGAGACTTTCGCGTATACAGAGTTGAACCGTTTATATCAGGCTGCTCCAGGAGAAAAATGTGTACGAGGTGATAAACCATGTTTTTCCATCTGTGGAGATTATGAACTGGATTTTGTGGTTGTCGATAAAGAGGACACTCGTTATGGACTTGACGTAAAGACAGGAAATAATCGCGCGAAGTCATTGGAATATTATAAGGACAAAGGTCTGATAGATAAAGGCTTCCGGTGTGCAGTATCATACGGTGGACAGGGAAAACGCTTTGCAACGATACCGATTTATACGATCGGATGCCGTTTCCCGTATGAAACGGTATAAAATGGATGGATGAGTGGACGGGAGGACAAAATGCAGATTGAATTAGAAAGAAAAGCATACAGTAAATTGCTTGCATGGAAGAATGAGCCGAACCATTCTACACTTGAAGTATCAGGAGCAAGACAGGTTGGAAAAACTTATCTGGTCAATAAGTTTGCGGACCGGGAATATAAAAGAAAAATTTATGTAAATCTACTGGAACTCTCCGGGGAATTACTGGTGAGCCATTACAGAGATCTCATTCAGGACATGAAACAAGGAGAACGGTATGAGAATCCTGTGTATGAGCTGATTAAACGATATGACCCTACATTTGTCGATGATTCAGACACGGTGGTGATCATTGATGAGATTCAGGAATCGGCAGATATTTATAACCGGATTCGGGAGTTTACGAGAAATCTGTCGTGCGATTTTATCATCACAGGAAGCTACCTTGGAAGAATCCTGAATGACGATTTTAAATATTCGGCTGGGGATCTGGACGCAATTGATATTCAGACGCTCAGCTTTGAAGAGTTTTTAATGGCATTAGGAAAGGAAAAGCTATACCAGCAGCTGGATTTATATGGAAACAGCAGTGAAAATACGTACCGGGAACTGGAAGAGCTATATCACACATACTGCACGATCGGCGGTTATCCGGCGGTTGTATTGAACTACATGGAGACAGGCAGTATCTCACAGTGCCAATTGACTCTTGAGAAGATCGTTCGCCTGTTCGCAAATGAGAGCCGGAGATACTTTAAAGACATCCTGGAATACGATAGCTATGAGAACCTGTTTACGAGTGTCGCAAGACTTCTTGTGAGGGAAAAAAAGGGATTCGAGGAAGACAGTTTCAGTGAAGAACTTCAAAGTCTTGTTGTACGGGAATACTCAAGCAATCTTTCTAAAGCTGCGGTGAACCGGGCAATTGACTGGCTTCACAGCGCAGGGATTATCGGATTTGCCGGAAAACTGACGGGTTGTGATGTTTTATCGTACAAGGCAAAATCAAGAGCGTTCTTCATGGATCTGGGACTTACAACATATTTTCTGACCCAGACAGGGTGCAGCGCAGGGGATATTCAGGGAGTGGTCAACGAAAATTTCGTGTATCTTGATCTGAAACGGAGAATTTCATTTCCAAGGGAAATTGCATTGGAAACCCCGGCATTTTCTACATGGGGGAAATATGAGATTGACTTCTTCGTAAAGTCAGTTCATGCAGGCCAACACACATATGCTGTTGAGGTTAAGGCTGGAAAAAACAGTGGAAAGACCGCGGAGGAGATCCTGGAGAAGAGAAAAGCAGATTATGTTTTGTATGCAAAGGGAAATACGCATGGTGGAATCCATGGAAATACTTACACGATCCCGATTTATGGGATAGCGAAGTTTCAGTTTAAATAGAGGAAAGTCGGAAATTAAAACATTTTACAACATTTGAGAGCAGAAGCTATGTGGATAGCCGCTGCTCTCAAATGTTTATGGAGAAAAAATAATGGGTGAGGTAAGGATCTTTGGCTATGCCAGAGTAAGCAGTGCAGGACAAAATCTTGACAGGCAGATTGATGCACTGAAACAGTATGTCCCGGAAGAAAATATTGTAGTTGACAAGATCAGTGGAAAGTCTTTGGAACGTCCGGGCTATCAAGCGTTAAAGGGAGCACTTGGTTTAAGGAGAGGTGACATCTTGTATGTGTCATCGCTGGATCGCTTGAGCCGTTCTAAGGCGGATATAAAATCAGAACTGATCTGGTTTAAGGAAAAAGGAATCAGCTTGCGTGTCTTGGATCTGCCGACCACGATGATAGAATATCCAGCAGATCAGGAATGGATCCGGGATATGACAAATAATATTCTGATTGAGGTTTTGGCAAGTATGGCGGAAATTGAGCGTGTTCGAATTAGGCAGCGACAACGAGAAGGAATTGATGCGGCGAAGCGCAGGGGCAAACATTTAGGGCGTCCAGAGAAAGGATTTCCGGAGAACTGGGATTACTATTATACGCAGTATCGAAAAGGAGTTTTTACAAGGAGACATGTGATGGATGAGTTAGAGATTACAGAAGACCGTTTTAAGTATCTAATGAAGAAGCAGAAGACAGGGGAGAAATCTCCGTAATCAGTTATTACCCAAAACAGAGTAATGATAAGACCTTATCACCCCGCTGTTCTCAATCCGGGAGAGCGGGGAAAAAGGTGTACCTTTGGACCTATCCGAAGCAATAAAGTTGTCTATGCGGGTGGAAACGTGATATACTGAAAAAAACAAAAATTGATGTGCATGGTATAAATCATGGCATTTTGTGTGACAGGAGGTACACGATGGGGCGGACTGATATAAAAAAACAGAATATAAATAAGATAACTGAGGAGCCACTTACATGGACTGAGGAGGAGATAATAAAAAAATGTGAGAACATGGGATTCCTGGATATGGAAGATGAGGATACAGATGTAAAAGAAAAATACCGAAAATTAAAACGTAGATTTAATAACATGCTGAATAAAAACTTTAAGCACACTATAGAAGACTCGCCAATTTTAAAATATGCTAATATTTATTTTATGCCCCAATATCGTTGGAGAGGATATATAAAATTACTTGAAAAGATATTCGATGAGTATGAGCAGATGGGAATAATAACTGATGATACTCAAACAATACCAAGAACGAAACTCAAAGCAGAAATCAATAAAAGATTGAAGAATGATGGACTGAAAGAAATAACACGGGGTTCTGGATATGAAATGGATGAGTATGTAAGCATAGATAATATATGCACGATGTTAAATGATAGTTATACATTTGATTACGGATTTTCAAAATTGAGAGAGAATGCCGAAAAAATGGATAGCATTGGAGAAACATTGAAACAAACTCTGATTGTTCCCAAAAGGCTTACTTGGAATAATGCAATCGATAAGCTATTTAACGAAGACAATATTTCGAGAAGCGATATTGACAAGATGACAGAAATGTGGAGTATTTCCTACTGGAAAAATAAAATAGATATAGATATTAGAGAATATAAGAAGAACCGATGCAATGGTGCGCTACTCAATATTTGTGCTGAGTGTAGAGAAATACAAGGAACGGATCTAAATGGATTGAGACAGGCTGATCAGGAAACGGTTCGCGAAGAAGTATTGGGTGGAATTCGAATTTTGGATAACTATATTAATGTGTTTAAATGTTTGAAGCTGTTAAATAAAAAAGGTGAATACATACTCAATGCAGTGTTTCCAGACGAAGCAAACGTGATAGCAAATCTTTACGCTAAAGGAATGAAGGAGATGCCTATCAATGAAGAGGAACTCAGTAAGGAGGAAATCAATCAAATATTAAAAAGTCATGAGAGAATCTTTGATCCAGAGATGAATGAGTTTCAGAAAAAGTATAAGGATGTTCAGAAATTAGAAGGGGAAAATGAAAAATTCAAGGTGGATTTCTATAACGATATTATAGTTTGGTATGACCGTTTTGTATATATCGTGAATCGAATTATATTATATCGAAGGTATGAAAGAATGTTGAATTCTAAGAAACCGCAAAGGTTAAGAAGCGTGGCTGACAGAAAAAAATTACAAGAAGCATTCGGTTATTTGTATGATCATTATAAGCCAGAGAAACAGTATGGAATTCCCAAAGAACAATTAAATTAGTGAGGATTGAGGTAGAAGAGCAGATTAAACTATATTATAAAGCTTGAAGAGGCGTTAACGACATTTTCGTTAACGCCTCTTTTGTGGTCCCATTTTGGTGCTTTTGGTGAGAAAATAGCTAATTAGATCCAAATTTGGGACAAATTCTCGAACTATAAAAATTTGTTGCTGTGATTTACAATGTGCATATCAAAGGCGCCGGAGAGATGAACGAATGGTATCTTGTAGCAGATATCGAGCATTCATGAAGAATGAAAAATAAAAATGAAGGAGAATCAAACCAGATGGAAGAAATGATTAAGACTGAGAAGAAGCAGACAGGTACAGACTTCACATTGGAATTCATAAACTATGAGTCTGAAAACACCTTCGATGTGAAGGAAGACACGTTTAAGGAGAATCGGATATACCATGTAAAAGTTATTTGTAATGATGGTAGAACGGCGAAGATCAGTGTAACCATGCCGGAAATTCATAAAGGAAAGTGGTTAGATAAAATTCCGTTTATTGTCCGATATAAGAGTAAGAAAGCCATGAAAGAGATGTTGGAAGAATGTATTGGAAAGGGTGAGCTGAGTCAGGAACCATGCACAGTTAAATTCGATAAGATAGGTTGGCAGACTCATCCGGAGTATGGTGCAATGTTCCTGTTTTCGAACGGAGCAATGACTGAACATGGATTTCGAAAGGATATTTGCTCTACAATCACAAGATATGACTATATCCATGAGAAGTGTTTAGAAGGTGAGGAAAAGAATAATCAGGTGGAGTTTATTAATAACGTTATTAGGGGAGGTCAGACAGAAATTATATGGATTCATACTGTGATGAGCATAATAAGGCAGCCACTTAGACAGCATGGAATTGATCTTGGAATTACTCTGCTGATCTATGGGAAACCGGCATCTGGAAAAACGGAACTGATGAAGAATCTCACGAACGTTCTGGGAACGCCCCAATCTGAGCTACCAAAACGCCTACTTCAGACTGGAATGAGTACAAGGGAATTGCTGGCCTGTCAAGCCGAGTCAAAAGGAATTCCGGTTATGTTAGATGATGTAAAGAAGGAACGAGATCAGACGAGCCGGGAGCATTCAGAGGTTGTTACCGATGCGATGATTCGAAGTAATTATGAGGGAAAGCTTACAAAGACATATCGGCAGTCAGACATTGATGTGGCAACCAACCTGGTGATTACGAGTGAACATATAAGACCTAGCAGATCGCAGATGGGGAGAATGCTTTGGTTGAATGTAAATGATTATTTGAAGGATAGCAGACATTCTAAGAAGCTGCGAAATATACAGAAGCATCCAGAATATGCGGGCAGCTTTTACGGTGGTTTCATCAAATGGTTTGCCAGTAAGTTAAACCAGCCAGGTGTAGTTGCTTCATGGAGAAAAAAGTATCTCGAAATGCAGGAAGAAAATCGCACGTATTTAGCGTTTGAGGATGGAACGCGTATCCAGACGGATGCTAATTATCTTGAATTTACATATTCAATCATCATGCAGTATCTGGAGGATGAGTTCACTTTGGATGAGACTGATTGGATATATTTAGAGAATAGTGTCAAATATAATATTAAGTGCGTGATTTATCAAACGTCAGAGCAGATGGGGGGGATGCGTAGTATCTACATGAGAATCTGGGAAGAGATTATTAAGAATTCAAAGATTCGTGAGGCAAGATATTATGAGAGTACGGCCCATAAGATAAATTCAGAAGGACTCGTTTGGGATCAGAGGGAGTTCTGCTTACAGGAGGGAGATGAATTCCTTTATATTCCAGATCTTGCTAAAGCAGGGACAGAGAAGGAATATTTTGAAAACGCAAATCCATGCAGCGTATTAATCATCCGAAAGGAAATATTGGAAGAGAAATTCTTGAATGCAAAGCAAAGCATCATGAATGACGGTGTAATATCGAAAGAGATTCATGATCGACTTTCTTGGGAAAAGATGGCGAATTACGGAATCCTTATGTTTACAACAGAGAAAACGATGGGAACAGTAAGAAGACGTTTTGTAAGACCATATCCGTATCTGACGGAAACGGAGACGCAGCATGAAGATTATGATGAATATGGTCTCAAGGATGAATGGACTGCATGGGATATCAATCGTGATGAAAAATCTGCCCTTGCATTCAACATGAATGAAAAGTCTAATCCCCCAGCTATGCTGGGGAGAATGGAATAAGTGGAGACGG